>JADMIO011197706.1_pt1 | contig 91296 bp, 91 predicted proteins | sample 8958161 | NCBI WGS metagenome assembly JADMIO01 (sample SAMN16585339, study PRJNA669376) | soil metagenome | isolation source: Crop rotation soil | place: USA: Cullars Rotation, Alabama | collected 2011
CGCGACAACTTGTCCACGTGGAATTCTAAGCTTAGGATCCCAATGTGCTGGAAAGCTTTTTCAAATGTTATGAGCCACACCGCAACCAGCACTGTTCTGATCCCACTGGGAATAGCAATACTTGTTGGGTTTGAGACGCAGATTGCTATTATCGTAGGGCTTGCTGCTTCCACTGCATTGTTTCTTCCTGTCTCCACTCCTCCTAACGCAATTGCTTACAGTACCGGGTTTCTAACTGTTGGTGATTTTAAAACAGGAGGATTCGTGGTGGGAATCCTTGGTCCCCTGCTGACTATACTTTGGGTGCTACTGGTGACTAAGTTCCTGGTTCACTAATCCTGAACACAGTGATAAGCATTTTATTCAGAAAAAATCCAAATCAACACAACAATGGACAATAATACTATTACTGATTTTCTCAGGAAAAAAGTCAGCCTCTTTGAACGCCTTTCAGAAAACAAATTGAGTGAAGTATTAAAGGGTTCCCGTGTGATATCATACGAACCCAATGAAGCAGTGGTCCGGTTTGGCGAAGATGCAAGTTTTTTAGGCGTCGTACTGAAAGGCAAATTGTCGGCATCGGTTATGTCAGACCAGGGGCGTACTATAATCGGGCATCTTGAGGAAGGAGCTACATTCGGTGAAATGGCTTTGATGAGCGGCGATAAAACTATGGCTGACGTTATCGCAGATTCAAATTGCCAGGTGCTGAGAATTCCCGTGGGGCTTTTTCAATCGGTTATCCTGACTGAGCCAGTTGCTGTTCAACAACTGTCGAAAACTATAGCTGAACGTTTCAAACAATTGTTAACTGAGCCGGAAAAGACCGCGGCAGCCTTCCGGCAAAGTACCGATCCATATGGCTTGCAATTAAAAGGTGAAAGACCTGAAAAAATACTCGTGATCAACTGTGGTTCCTCCTCTCTTAAATATGCTTTCTTCGATTCGGAAAATGAAGCCAACAATGTTCATGGCCAGGTTGAACGTATCGGTGTAGCAGGAACACGTGTTATACATAACGGACGAAACGGTAAAACAATCCGTGAACTGACAGCCAGTGGATTTGAAGAAGCGATCAAAGCAATGCTGGAGGAACTTACTGAAAAAGATAATGGTGTTATAAGAGATTCATCGGAAATTAGTGTAGTTGGTCATCGTGTGGTGCATGGTGGCGAACGGTTCAGCGAGGCAGTTGTCATTGATGATGAAGTCATCGGGCATATTGAAGCATTAAGTCCGCTTGCACCGTTGCACAATCCTGTAAACGTTACCGGCATCAGGGAAGCACAACGTAATTTCCCGGCAGTTCCGCATGTAGCTGTTTTCGATACAGCTTTTCATTCAACACTCCCATCCTACGCCTATCTATACGGTTTGCCTTACGAGTATTATGAGCAAAAAGGTGTGCGCCGTTATGGGTTTCACGGAAGCTCCCACTCCTACGTTTGCCTGAAGGCCGCACAGCATTTGCAGAAGCGTGTGAATGAATTGAAAATCGTAAGCTGTCACCTGGGTAACGGGGCATCTCTTTGCGCCGTTGATCATGGGCGCTCTATTGATACAACTATGGGATTCACTCCCGGTGAAGGCCTGATCATGGGCACCCGTTGCGGAGATCTTGATCCGGGTGTGATAACTTATCTCGGGCGGGAAGCGGGCCTGGTTGGTGAACAGATCGATCAGCTACTGAATAAGCAAAGCGGTTTACTTGGGCTTTCAGGAATTTCAGGAGACATGCGTGAAGTTGAAGGAGCTGCCGCCAATGGAGATGTGAGGGCACTGGTAGCATTAAAGGCTTTTACTTACCGTGTGCGAAAGTATATCGGCGCCTATTTAGCAGCCATGGGCGGCATGGATGTCCTGGTGTTTACCGGGGGAATCGGGCAAGGCAGTTCCGGTGTTCGTTCGCTGGCGTTGCAAGGACTCCAATGCATGGGCGTTCATCTTGATGATCAACTCAACCGCGAAGCTGACGGATCTTCAGCTATCTGCCGTATCTCAACCGATGATTCTCCCGTTACAATACTAGTTGTACCTACAGACGAAGAGCGGATGATTGCGAGGGAAACACTCCGCTCTCTAAGCCGTTCGTATCTTAAGCAAATAGTGAAAGCCCGGCAGAATGAACAATTCCTCGTAGAAGTTTCTGCGCATCATATTCATCTTTCGCAAGAACATGTTGAAGCATTATTTGGCAAAGGCCACCAGTTAACCAGGAAAAGTGACCTGTCTCAGCCCGGGCAGTTTGCCTGTGAAGAACAACTCACTATCATCGGGCCTAAGGGTAATATCAACCGGGTCCGGATATTGGGACCAACGCGAAAAGAAACACAGGTGGAAATTTCCATGACGGAGCAGTTTAAACTCGGCATCCACCCACCCATCCGTGAATCAGGCGACCTGAAGGATACACCCGGATGCATACTCGAAGGACCCGCCGGAACTGTGCAACTTGAGAGAGGAGTTATTTGTGCTTTACGCCACATACATATGACGCCGGCAGATGCATTGAGGTATGGCTTAAAAGATAAGGCAACGGTTCGTGTTCGTGTTGCAGGCGATCGGGAACTTGTGTTTGGTGATGTGCTTATTCGTGTAAATCCAAACTATAGTCTTGCTATGCATATAGATACTGATGAGGCCAATGCTGCCCACCTGCAAACAGGTGCACAAGGTTTTATTGAAGGAATTCAAAACCAGAACTAAATCCATAAAATTTTTCGCTCAACCAGCAAAACCAAATACTATGAAAGAATCAACCGGCTACTCATTGTTGCGGAACCCCCGTACCAATAAAGGGACAGCATTTACATTAGAAGAAAGAAAGATATATGGTTTGCAGGGAATATTGCCTGATGCCATTGAAACCATAGAAACACAAATTCTCAGGGTGAATGAGCAATTGAACAGTGTTGAGTCCCCTATCAATAAATATATTTATCTCTCCAACCTGCTTGATAGTAATGAAACACTATTCTTTCGAACTGTCATAAGTGACCCGGCAAAATTTTTACCGCTGGTATACACTCCAACAGTTGGCGAAGCATGCCAGCGATTTGGCCATATTGCGAGAAGGCCGCGGGGTTTATTTATATCCATCGATCAAAAAGATAGCATCAAATCAATTCTTAAAAACTGGCCGGTTGACGATGTGCGTTTTACTGTTGTCACTGATGGCGGCCGCATATTGGGTCTTGGTGATCTCGGAATTTGCGGCATAGGCATTCCCATTGGTAAACTCATTTTATATACAAGCTGCGCAGGTGTTCCTCCTGAACACACACTTCCTATCATACTGGATGTGGGAACGAACAATGAGGCATTTTTAAACGACCCGCTTTATCCAGGCCTGAAGAAAAAAAGAATCAGGGGACCGGAATTTGATGCCTTCATTGAAGCATTTGTTGAAGCAGTAACTGAAGTTTTTCCAAAGATCTGTATTCAATGGGAAGATTTTCCGGGTGTTGACGCCATCCGCATCCTGGATAAGTATTACAACAATGTTTGCACTTTTAATGATGATATCCAGGGCACTGCAGCCATAGCCACTGCCGGTATTATTACATCCAACCGTTTTTCCGGGAAACCTTTCAGGGAACAGCGGATCCTCTTTTTGGGAGCGGGAGCAGCAGCTTTTGGTATTGCTGATATGCTTGTGAATAAATTTGTAAAGGACGGGCTTAGCAAGGAAGCAGCTTATGATCGTATCTGGATGTTTGATGTCAATGGATTGCTGGTAAAATCAAGAAATGATCTTGCCGATTATCAAAAGCCCTTTGCACACGAAAGCGAACCATCGAATGATTTTGCCGCATCTATTCTTACATTAAAACCAACAGCCATCATTGGGGTCAGTACAGTGGGCGGAGCATTTAATCAACAGGTCATCGAAAACATGTGTGCAGTAAACGAACGGCCGGTAATTTTCCCTTACTCCAACCCTTCTTCCCATTCTGAATGTACCGCTGAGCAGGCCTATACGTGGAGCAGGGGCAAAGCCATCTTTGCCAGCGGAAGTCCTTTTGCTCCTGTAACATACAATGAAAAAATTTATACATCCGGCCAGGGAAACAACGTGTTCATTTTTCCTGCCATGGGTTTGGCGATATTCGCCACAGAAGCAAAAAGAGTTACTGATGAAATGTTTGTTACAGCGGCAGAAGCGGTGGCCGAACAGGTAACGGAGGAAGACTTTGCAAGAGGTTTAATTTATCCTTTGGTAGATAATATCCTGGAGGTATCTTTTAATGTAGCTATTAAGATCGCAGAGAAAATATTTGAAAAAGGGCTGGCTGGTGTTGAAAGGCCAAACGATATCAGTGCATTTATTAAAAGCAAAATGTATGAACCAAAATATCGTTAACCATAGATTGGAAGGATTGTAAGCATCTTTAGATCAACAGAAAAAGACCTGAACAATCTTACGTTGTCCAGGCCTTTATAAATACGATCAATTATTATGACGGGACGATACCTGCCAGATTATTTCTGACCTGTTAAAGCAGCCGGGTCCATCAGCTTCTTGATCTGGTCTTCAGTCAGGAGTTTTTTCTCCCGTATCAATTCAAGGATACCCTTGCCGCTTTGAAGCGCTTCCTTAGCCAGTTCTGTTGTTTTCTCATATCCCAAAACAGGATTGAGTGCCGTTACAATTCCGATAGTGGTTTCTAAATAGCGTTTCAAAACACCTTCATTAACTGTAATGCCATCTATGCAGTTTTTACGGAACAATGGCATAAGCTTAAAGAACAGTCCTTGTGATTCCATAATAGAAGTTGCAACCACTGGCTCATAAGCATTTAGTTGCAAAAGCCCGTCCCGTGATGCTACGGTAACAGTTGCATCGTTACCAATCACTTTGTAACACACCTGGTTCATCACCTCTGGCATTACAGGATTTACTTTACCGGGCATAATGGATGAGCCGGGTTGAAGGGCTGGTAAATTGATCTCAAAAATACCGTTGCGGGGTCCTGATGCCAGGAAGATAAGATCGCTGCTGATCTTGGATAATGTTACAGCAAGATTTTTCAAAGCCGCAGAATACATTACAAAGGCTTGCATACTGCTTGTGGCAGCAACAAGATCCTTAGCCAGTACCATTGGCTTCCCGGTAATTTTCACCAGCTGCGCTGCGCATTTTTCTGCATAGCCCGGAGAGGCAGTGAGTCCTGTGCCAATAGCTGTGGCACCCATATTCTCTTCATATAAATAAGCCTCACTTTTATGGAGAGCCTCAATGGCAGACTCGACTTGGTTTGCAAAACCGTGAAACTCCTGGCCAACAGTCATGGGCACAGCGTCCTGGCCTTCGGTGCGGCCCATCTTCACAAAGCCCTTAAACTCTTCCCCTTTCTTGTGAAAAGCATCAGCCAGTAATTGTGCTTCTTTGATGACCTTTTCATTGTGTAACAACAAAGCGACATGAATAGTAGTAGGATACACATCGTTTGTTGACTGCCCCATGTTCAGATCATCGTGTGGTTCTATAAACTGGTACTCTCCTTTTTTATGACCCATCATTTCAAGGGCTATGTTTGCCAGCACTTCATTGGCGTTCATATTGGCAGAAGTTCCGGCACCCCCCTGGTACATATCGGTCAGAAACTGGTCATGATATTTTCCATCTATCACGGCCTGGCAAGCCTTCTCAATGGCATCCATTCTTTCTTTTTTCATTCTTCCCACTTCCGTATTGGCACGTGCAGCAGCCAGTTTTACCATTGCATAAGCCTTCACATAATCAGGATAAAAATTTGTTTTTACGCCACTGATCTGGAAATTTTCCAAGGCCCTCATAGTTTGTACTCCATAATAGGCATCAGCAGGAATTTGCTTATCGCCCAGCAGGTCATGTTCTGTCCTGGTTTGCTGTGCCTGTGCATACTGAAAGCTGGTAAGCATCAGTAGCGGCAGCATTTTTATCAGTTTAATCTTTTTCATTTTATTCTTTTTTTATCTGAAATAATAAATCCTGTTGCCCGGGACAAATTGCGCCCAGATGATGAACCTGGGCGCAATGAAATTCAGTACATTTTATCAGTATCAATTAATACTTAAAGAAAAGCTCCTGGAGTTGTTTTTTATCTTTTGTCTTAGTAAGACCAAGCATCAATAAAATTCTTGCTTTCTGTGGATTAAGATCATCTGACACGATGGTACCCAGTTCATCATCGTTTATTTCATCGTGCAGTACAACTCTTCCGGAAGGAGTACGGCTTGCACGGCAAACAATAATACCTGCGGCCACCGCACGTTTTACTGCCTCTGTAAAAGCCTTATTAAAGTTTCCGTTACCCACACCTGCAATCACAATACCATCCACTTTTTTACTGATCAAAAAATCAATTTGATCAGGTGGAGCATCCGCATACATATACACAATATCTACTCTTGGTAGTTTGGTATCGGCTGTAATAGTTACCGGGCTTTTTGGGTCAACTTCCCTAACAGCGTTTGCATAATATTCTACTTTGCCATCATAAGCGTGGCCAAGAGGACCTGTATTTGGAGAGCCAAAAGCATTTGTAAAGGTTGTGCTCATCTTTGTAACCTCTCTTCCATCAAATATACCTTCGTTAAAGGATACTAATACTCCCCTGCCTTTTGACTTCGGATCAATAGCGACGGTGATTGCATCATACAAATTCTTGGGGCCATCGGCACTAATAGCTGTTGAAGACCTCATGGAACCGGTAAGCACCACCGGCATTTCGGAAGGAATCACCAGGTCGAGAAAATAAGCTGTTTCTTCCTGGGTATCTGTACCATGAGTAATAACAATGGCATCAGCTTCTTTGTTTTTGATGATTTCGTTGATGCGAACAGCCAGTTTTTTCCAGATATCAATGGTCATATCCTGGCTGCCAACAGATGAAATTTGTTCGCCTGTGATACTGGCAATCTTCTTTACGGAGGGGATGCCGCCAATCAGATCCTCAACGGGAATTTTGCCGGCTGTATACGCAGCCCTATCTGCAGAAGCGCCGGCGCCAGCAATGGTACCACCGGTTCCAAGTATGATTACTCTTGGTAATTGAGCCTGCACCTGGGCAACCAGGATAAGGAATGCTAAAATTGAAAATAACTTTTTCATAGTTTTTCTGTTTTTTGTTTTGTTTTATTGTTTTATGGAAATCATGTGTGAATGAGAATAATATTTAAATGCGTTGTTTCTTACTGATAGAGGTCCTGGTTTATGTATTAAAATATTCCCAGTGGTGTAACAAAGCCAATAGCAAACCTCCCGGTGTTATAGTCCTTTGCTCCAAAGCGGGTTTTTGAATAGTCTGAGTAACTATATATCCTTCCAACCCAGTTAGCATAAAACCGGAGATTTAAATTTTTATATGGGTAGTACTCAATGGTAGGGATATAGCCCCATGCCGTCCGTATCTCATCAGAAGTTTTAAAGGGGTCCAGGTCTTCATCTTTCCATTTTGCTATATCCATCATTCCAACAAAGGCAATGTTGATCTTTGGATTTATCCTGTAGTACAGATGCACCCAGTGGCCAATATAGAGCGTTTTTCTCAAAGCATATTGATATAGACTGTCCTTAACTGTTTCACTTACAATACCGGTACGGTCAATATTTTCCTGGCTCCATTTGTAGTCGTATTCTACTGTGAATTTTCCCAGCTTAAGCTGGTTACCCAAAGCGATATAATTCATAACAACCGGTTTATCACTAACAGTATCTCTTGCTTCATTATGCAGCGCATACGACCAGATCGTATTGAATTTTCCATCGAAAAGACTGCCTCTCCAGTTTGCTACAAATGCCAGTGGCGCTTTCGATTCTTCTAAATCAGGTTGATATCCATAAAGCTCCCCAAAACTCTTTGTCCTGGAATCAAGCGCCTGGAAAGTGAACTGGTGTTTTTTGTTCGCCGTGTAGGTGACCCCAACGCCGGTAAGAAAATTATCGGCGTATTCGATGATGTCGGAATATTCGTACACATCAATAGGGTTCATATCGAATTCGATCGCACCCCAGTCAGCACACATTTTACCAGCGGAAATGCTTAATTTTTTATTAACATCTACCCGGATAAATGCAAGGTCAACAGAACGGCTTATATTATCAATTGACTCCGAAGTTTGTGCCCTGGTATACCGGTCGCGAAAACGGAAATACACTTTATCATGTACTTTACCTTTGATCTCTAACCTGAACTGTTCATTAACAAAGCGGGACTTCATGTATTCGCCATCCTGGAATTCGTTTCGCTCAGCAAAACGCATGTTTGCTATCATACTTACATTTTTTAGAAGGCCTTGTTTTTCTTCTGGTATCAGTGTCTTGTAATAAGTGGTATCTCCTTCCTGGCGTTCTGTTTTTTGGGCCATTAAAACCGATGGCAGCATAAGGAGAGCCGGAATTCCCACTTTCAAACTTTTTGCATAGGAAAAAAAGTAAAACTTGCTTCGAAAGAAAAGCCGGATTTGTTTCATGTTTTGGTTGTTTATGTTGGTTTATATGTATCATCAGGACAATAAACGTGGCCTGTTCACATAGCCTTAGCTGCTTTTGGATTTAGTTTTTCACGTTGTCATCTTTTTGAAATCATTGTATTCAGTCAGCCAATCTGTAATTAATTTGCCAGCAGCACCGGAATCATTGATTTACAGGTTCTAATGCAAAATACAACTCTTATATCTTTTATCCAAATAAGGCCTTATAGAAGTTATCTGTGGAAGCAGGTGCCCCAAAAAAAATATTTAATAAACAGCATAAGGGGATCTGTTGAAAGACACTGCATGAGAGAATAACCCTTATGTTTGCACCGCATACACGAGCTGTTTTTTTTGTGATCCCTAACAAAAACCGACTGTTTTTACAGGACGGTTTTTTTTGTGGCTCTTAATGTCCCAATAAGTTATTTGATTCTAAACGCCAGCCTGTAGAACTACCAAAAAGAACGTGCTGACCGGGCATGATTTTATAGGAAAGAGTATTGGACAATTGATCTTTGAGTTTCAAGTATCAGTTGATCCCTAAAGCAACAATTTTGGTTGCGAAGCCCTGGCGAAAGTTGGGGCTTTTGTTGAATTATTCAACAAATCATTTTTGAGCAGTCTTATTTCTGCCCGTATGGATTTAAGTACGTGAAATACAGCCCCGGACTTTAATTCCTGCTGGTACTTTTTTTCTAAAAGGGCTATTTCTTTTTCGACCTGGAATGGCGGTTTATTAGATAATAACGATTGCATTACAAAGCGATTTTTGACTATTTATGCAATGCGTGTGTCGAAACAGATAAGAGGGGTTTGAAAGGGCAATAAAATTATTAAAAAATGTCATTCAAATCCAAATTTTTTTTGGCACTAAAATGGTCATTTCCTGGCCACTTGCTATTCTTCCCGGACCGGAAAATCAGGTTCTTTTAAAGCATGGCAAACTCTCGTAAAGTGAAAACTTCCAGCCTGTAGAATTTCTAGGTTGCAGGAATATAAATATCAAAGGTCGCTCCCCTGTTCAGTTTACCTTTTGCGGTGATGATTCCGTTATGATTCTCGACAATTTTTTTTACGATTGCCAGACCGATGCCTGTTCCAATGTACTCTGACTTACCGTGCAAGCGCTGGAACAATTCAAATATTTTTTCGCTGTACTGCTGCTCAAATCCAATTCCATTATCTGAAACACTGATATGGAAGTATTTTGTTTTTTTTGAAAGCGTTTCGATCTTGAATTCAGCCCCGGTAGCAATTTCACCCTTAATTTTTATAACGGGCGGGGTGTGAACGGGTACAAATTTCAATGAGTTGCTTATAAGGTTTTGAAGGAGCTGCCGGAACTGGAAAGGAATAATTTTTACTTCACGCAACCCGGTTATTTCCATCGTTGCATTTTTTTGCTGCAATTCTTCTTTTAAGTCGGCTTTTACTTCTTCAGCAATTTTATTAAGATCAATCAGTTCGAATTTTCTTTCATCCGATGTGGTTCGTGAGTATGTAAGTAAATCATCAATGAGCTTTTGCATTCGTTCTGCCGCATTTTGCATTCTCTTTAACTGGTCTTTTCCATTGTCGGAAAGATTGCTGTATTCTTTTTCCTGGAGACGACTGGAAAAAGTTTGGATTTTTCGAAGCGGTTCCTGCAAATCGTGGCTGGAGATATATGCAAATGCCTGCAGCTCTTTGTTCATCTTTTCAAGGTCAATATTTTTCTGTTCGAGCTCCGACGCATTTTTTCTCAGCCTGTCATCAGCCTCTTTTTTCTCCGACCGGTCATGCGTAACTTTTGAAAACCCGATAACGTTATTGTTTTTATCATGTATGGCAGTAATAACAACGTTTGCCCAAAAAAGACTGCCATCTTTTCTCACCCGCCACCCTTCCTGTGCCGCCCGGCCTGTTTCAACTGCTATCTGTAATAGTCTTTGAGGCAGGTTATTTTTCCTGTCTTCCTCAGTATAAAAATTGAAAAAGCTTTTGCCAATGATCTCGTGTGCCTTGTAACCTTTTATTTTTTCTGCCCCGGCATTCCAGTTTTCAATGATCCCTTCCCGGTTTAAATAAAGTATGGCGTAGTCCTGCACTTCCTCTACCATAAGATGATACCGCCTCTCGCTTTCTTTAAGCGACTCGCTTGTCTCCATTAATTCTTTTGTCCGTTCGTTAACCTTTTTTTCCAATTCATCACTAAATACTTTTTGCTCCTGGATATCTGTACTCGAGCCGACCCACATTTGGATCGTACCGTTTTCATCTCTCTGCGGAACAGCACGGCTTAACTGCCAACGGTACTCACCACTATGCTTTCGAAAACGATGTTCAAATAAAAAATCCTTTCCTGTTTTGATTGACTCCATCCATTCGGCCATATTTTTTTCCCTGTCATCGGGATGGACGATCTGTAACCATCCATCTCTATCTATTTCCTCCTGGGTTAATCCAGTATAATCAAATACGGACTTATTATAATAGTTCAGGTTGCCTTCTGCATCAGCGGTCCATATATGCTGCGGCATTGAATCTGCCAGGAGACGGAATCTTTTTTCACTTTCCTGTACCTGTTTATTTAATAATGCCTGTGATGTTACCTCGGTTGCTATAATACCAATGCCATCCACTTCTCCATTTATATTTCTTTGAGGGTACAGCAGGAAATTATAATACTTAAGTGTCATTTCACCGTTTTGCAAAATGCGCACGGGTGTTTCAACGGCATTAAAAGGTTTGCCTGTTTTATATACCTGCCCAAAAACTTCTTTGTAACCCTGTTCTGCCAGTTCAGGTAAAGCTTCAAAGTATGCTTTCCCTATTATATCTTTTCCCTTGCCCCAAATTTCAATAATAGCCTCGTTGGCAGTGGTGATAACCAGGTCTTCCCCATGGAGTATACCTATTGCTGATGGAGAAGAATGGATAAGATGGTGATACCGTTTCTCGCTGTCTTCTATTTTTTTTCTTGTTAATACTTTTTCTGTTACATCATTTACGGTAACTATAATGCCTGAAACCTTTCCGTCAGGGTCCAGCAAAGGGGAATATTCAAAATCTATATAGAATGTAGTGGTCTTGTCTTTCACCCTGACATTCGAAACTGCCTCTGCTTCTTTGTATGCTTTCCCGGTTTTATATACTTCATCTAATAATGCCGGGAATTTTTGATCTTTTATTTCGGGGAAAACATCGAGGAGCTTTTTATTGGAAACGTCCTGCGCTGTTTTATTCCACCTTTTCAGCATGGCTTTGTTTGCCATATCGATCGTGTGTTCTGGCCCTCTTAAAATCAGGGTGGCTACGGGCAACTGTGCAATGAGACTGCGCAGCCTGTGTTCTTTTTCTTCAATTTGTTTTCTTGCATTTACGTAGAAGGTGACATCGCTGGCTACAGTTACAACACCTGAAATGCTTCCATCGGGTTCTGTAAAGGCTTCGTAAACACAGTTTATATACCGGGTTGACATTGTGCCATTACGCAGCAATTTTACGGGCCGTTCAAGGGCTTCAAATTTCTCCCTGGTAGTAAGTGCTTTGTTGACCAGTTCTTCGATTCCCTGTCCCTTTACTTCGGGTAATGCTTCAAACATGGGTTTGCCTATTATGTCACTTTCTTTTTTATCCCATAACTCCAGCATTAATTCATTGGCAATTTCAATTACGTGGTTGCTGCCTTTAAGAATGCACATGGCAAAAGGAGCATTTTTAATGCTGTTAATAAAGCGGGTGTTGCTTTCGTTCAACCCAGCCTCAATTTCCTGCTTTTGGGGAATGTTATTCTTTTCTTTGTTTTCCATTCGTTTTGGGTTAAACCTGGATTACAAAATCTTCCCTGGCTGACTTTGCCCGGTCGTTTTGAGAAGTAATAGTAATGGCCTTAAGAATAACTTTTTTCAGATTTGAAAATTCACCGGGCTTTCGGATGTAATGGTGCGCCCCTTTTTCATAAAGCATATCTACAACCTCGTGATCAAATGAAGTAGAATAAATTATCACCGGGAGTTGTCGAAGTTTTTGGTTGTCTTTTATTTCTGATAAACAGTCAATCCCATTTTTCCGGGGCATATTCAGATCAAGAAAAAGAAGATCGGGCAGCATTACCTGCTTTGCTGTGAGCAGTTCCATAAGTTGTACGCCATCATTGACCGTGCTGAGGGAGGAAGGTACGGGCAACTCATCCAGTGCCTCTTTGAAAAACTGGCAATCATCTATATCATCATCGGCAAGAAGCAGGTTAACCGGGGCTTCGTTCATGGGGCAAATTTAAAAATTCCATACAATTTACCGTTTCAGCATGAACTATGCAAGTAAAATCCACATCGTCTTTGTTGAAATCTGGAGGGTTTTTTTGTTTATCGGTTGGTGTCCTCACCAACCGAAATCAATGAATGTCAGGTGAGGGCACCTGCCATAAAATCGACTTTATTGAAAGCTGGAGGATTTTTTGAAACCCCCTAACAAACCGCCTGTTTTTACAGGACGGTTTTTTTGTTGCTCTTAGTGGTCAATAAGGGGTCAACTCGTACAACTATTGGAACATTGTTCTGCCTTGGCTTTAGCCTATCGGGGGAGGATACATTACCAGTTTTATTCTTTCTGTTTAATCCCTGTCTCATGTATGAGTGTGAAATTCTTGAACCTGAAACATTGAGGAACGAAACCTCACATTAAGATATCCGATAAGAGCAAAGAAGTTTACGGAAATGAGTTGGCAAAGATTTTTATGGCAAATTTTCGGGGAAATTAAGAACCAATTTTTTCATGAACACTTAGCTACAACCTATGAACAAGCGAGGCCCGATTATAATCATTGAAGATGATCCAGATGACCAGGTAATATTGACTGAGGTATTTAGCGAACTCAACTATGGTAATAAAGTTATCTTCTTCGGAAATGGTATAGAAGCATTGGAATATCTAAAAGCAACTCCCGAATCGCCATTCCTAATCCTCTCTGATATTAATTTGCCCGCTTTAACTGGTTTTGAACTAAGAGATAAGATACATAATAACGAACAGCTGAGATTGAAATGTATCCCATACTTGTTCTTTACGACTGCAGCTGATCAACGCCATGTTATAGATGCCTACTCTCAGTCTGTACAAGGCTTCTTTACAAAGCCAAATGACTATACGGAAATAGTCAGGGTTATAAGAAATATTGTTGAATACTGGAAAGATTGCCATGCACCAAATCCTTAGTTTGATTAGTAACGCATGGCTGACATATGACCTTCCATTTTCTCTTGAGAAATGATTTTCAAAGCGCATGCCTTTTATCAAAGGCATGCGCTTTTGTTGAACTACAGAAAAGGCTTGAGGAGTTTAAGGGCAAGGCCGTCAAATGGCTTTTTGAATCCCGGCAATATTCTGAGCTATCTAAGGCTACGCTTGAACCGTCTCATCCAAATTGGCCTGCGAATTTTCCTGCAATCGAAAAAAACAATAAGTTTACTGCATCAACCATATCTTACTAAAGCTCTCAAATCAAAAAAAATGAAAAAACCTGTTTTCTTTTTTGCGGCCATCACTTTTATGCTATTTTTTGTTACACAGGCAAATGCCAATACCCATACGTTATGCAACTTTCCGGTGAATGTTGCACAGTATAATTCGCTGCAGGTTGCCATAGATGAAAGTGGTACCGGCGATACCATACTGGTGCAGGGCAGTCCTGTTGCATACGGGCATGCAGAAATAAACGATAAGCGGTTAACTATTATTGGCCCGGGGTGGAAGCCACTGCGCCAACAACCTTCTCCTAATGCAATTGTTGAATACATATTGATCAATGGGGCTGCGTCAAGCGGTACAGAGATACAGGGATTGTATTTCCAGGGAGGTGGAAATGGAGGAGTTATTACAACCGAACTCAATGTTTCGATCAATAACATACGGATCATTAGAAATTATTTCGAGGGAAACTACATCCTTATACAAGGGATCGATGATCCCGGGATTACCAGCGGATACGTAATAGAGGGAAATTATTTTTATGGTTCCGGCATTCAAATGCAGGCAGGCCACAGCTTTCAAAATGCACTGATACAGAATAATGTATTTAACACGATAACAAATGGTATTGCCAATTTTGCTATCAGCAGTAACGTAGTATTTAACCACAACCTGTTTTACGTGGCCGGTTACCAGGGGCTATTCCTCAACTGTAAGGGGCTTCTTGTTGAAAACAATATTTTTTGCAAGGTTGATCCCGGCATTGATGCCAACTACATTTCAAATAGTTCGTTTAAAAACAATATCACTTTTGGAACTGCTAATGCCGTATGGACTATGTTTGGAAACATAGACCTTGGAGGCAATGTTTTAAACCAGGATCCTAAAATGACAGATCAATCATCCGTAAATGATGGGGTAAATGACCCATTGCTGAATTTCACCGTTACGCCGGGACCTGCAAAAAATACTGCCAGTGATGGCAAGGATATGGGTCTGTTGTTCGATACTAACGGTAGCCGTTATAACTGGAACAACAGCAGGAACAGCCGTATTCCTTATGTCTTCAAAGTGGACATACCTACCAATACCATTGAGACCAATACAACATTGAATGTTTCTTTTGAAGCTAGACGTAATAATTGATTTCATAGTCTTCAAACAAACACCTTCAAAATACGATACCATGAAACAATGGATACTTATATTATGTTTTAGCGTCTTTAGCCAGACCCTGCGGGCGCAGGCAGAGCCACCTATTAACGAGGTAGAATACTTCATAGATGCAGATACCGGCACAGGCAATGGCAAATCAATACCTATTCCAACAGCCGATACCATAAGACTAAATTCGTTGTCAATATCCACCACCGGGCTTACACAAGGAATGCACACTTTATATATCCGTGCCCGTAATAACAACGGTTGGGGGTTATTTGACTCTTATCCTTTTTACATAAGTGCCATAAACCCTATGCCCAAAATTGTAGCAGCCGAATATTTTTTCAGTAATCAAAAAGATCCCGGGCCAGGCAATGCTATTCCATTGAAAATTTCTCCGGCTGCCGATACGGTCATCACATCATACTATGCACCTATACCCTGTGGGAATGCCGATAGTGAGTATCATTTGTACCTGAGGGTAAAAGACGAGCAAGGTCACTGGAGTCATTTTGAAAGCGACACATACAAAGTTCGGGGCGCAAATACTGTTATTACGGTAAAAGCTGGCTTATGGAGCGATGCATCTACCTGGAGCAATAACCAGGTTCCCAATGCAAATACGCTGATCGTTTTAAACCATAGTATAACGGTAGATATAAATGCCACCTGCAAATATTTATATACATTCTGCCATGCAGTAAATGTAAATAATGGCAAAACGCTGACCGTAACGGGTACTTTAAAATGATTAAACTATTATAATTTATCAGGTGGTTCTGCAATCCCTTTATCAGCACGCCGGAGTAGCCACTTATGCGCAGGCGTGCAAAGCATTAATTCAAGTCTTGCTTTTGGTGACCGTTATACATTCTTGCACTGTCAGTAAACACAAAATAGCAAAAATGAGACAAGCAAGTATTACTCCGTTTTCTGTAAAAGGTATAAACGGCGACTATAAGGCAACACCAAATTTCTGCTCTGAAAGCATTGACAGTTTGATGAATTGTGGATGGACACCTAATTTGTGGGAAGTTCTTTATTCCTGCAAAACATTAAAGGATGACTCTTTACGATTGCTGACAGGATCCTTTGTAAATTTAAATTTTGATGGTAAGAAAAAATTGATTGTGTCATTAATTGATTCTGGAAAAGTCATAAAACAAATCGAACTAAAGGCAAAGACTTATAAACAAAATTTAGCAGTCAAAAGAAAATTGCTTTTGATACCTATTCCAATTTTTTTTTACATTCGTAATGAACGAAAAGTACTTCTTGCAACTAATACTGATAATTCTTTAAATGTTGGATACTTAAAAATTAACGAAGGACAAATATTTTTCGGAACATCCTGGAATTTTTTATTTACACTTTATTATCCTCGAATAAAGGACTGACAATGTCCATTTCAGTTCTCTCCAATGCTATTTTATGAATTTAGCGGCGCAAGTATTTAAACGTATAGAAAATCATTTAACGAACTTTGCATTTATGGACAAGACAATACAAAATCATTGGGATACAGTTTATAAAACTAATGACCCAAACCAGGTAAGCTGGACACAAGAAATTCCCGGAACATCTTTGGACTTTATACACTCTTTCGGTTTGTCAAAGACCGCACAAATTATAGACATTGGTGGTGGCGACAGTAAACTTGCAGACTATCTACTTAACGAAGAATTTGAAAACATTACAGTGCTTGACATTTCAGCCCGGGCTCTTGACAAAGCAAAAAAACGTTTAGGCCACAAAGCACAAAAAATAAATTGGGTTGTCTGCGACATCACAGAATTTCAGCCAGATAGGACTTTTGACGTTTGGCATGACAGGGCAACTTTTCATTTTTTAACTACAAGCGACCAGGTTGCAAAATATATGGCCACTGCAAGAAACTTTGTTTCAGGTTTTTTGACAATCGGAACTTTTTCAGACACCGGGCCGGAAAAATGTAGCGGGTTACCTGTTGAACAATACAGTGAAGAAAAATTGACTGCAGAACTTCGAAACGGATTTGACAAAATAAAGTGTGTAACAGAAGACCATAAAACACCTTTTGGCACGACACAAAATTTTTTATTTTGCAGTTTCAAGCGACGCTTAAATTGAAATACAATGATATTCTTTCCCTGCACTGCGTGTTAACAGGAACATTGCGATCGCTTATGTATTGTACTGCTGAGTTCTTAAATATAAATATCAGTCCGTGGTAGTAGTTTTTGTAACCACAACTTTTTCAGTGGTTTTTCCGCGGGTTAGAGCAACAATCAGCAATATCAAAATTACACCCCCTATTATCCAAACTATTGGAGAGGCATACCACATTGTTTCCGTATTAGTAGTATGTGTTACGGTTGTGCTCTGTGTTGCAGTAGTATCCTGGGCATAAGCTATTTCACCCATCATGGTCAGAACACATATCCATATAAAAGTTTTGATCGATGCAAAAATTGGCTGTTTCATACGTGATAATTTTATAAATCTTGCATCCTAAATAATCAGGCCAGCGATACTCCTGCAGCAATAAAATGGAGCAAGAATTAAAAAAGCAAAACCCGGTGTAGAAACCGGGCTTTGTAAAAAATGACGGAGATCTTATCAGAAAGAAGTATTTGCATTTTCCGATTTTTCATTCACCGGTTCGGCTATCTTCCAGTTTTCGGCGATCTTTCCATTTTCGACCCGGAAAATTTCTACCCTTGCAAAGACCCTTTTATTGGGAGCTACATCTCTTACAAGGATCCAAACCATATCACCCTCCGCTGCTACCTGCTTTATATCGATCTTCTTTTTCTGGCTCATGTCTTCACTGCTCAGAAGCACCCTAATGGCGCCCTTAAACCATTCCTTGCCATCCTTTAACAGGGGATTATGTTGCTTTATATTGTCGGCAACATACTTGTCTATAGCTGTTGAATCTTTATCGCCATAAAGCGCCTGGTAAAAATCCGTGACAAGCTTTTTATTCGCTTCAAGATTTTCATGGTTGTCACCAGCGGCATTTGCTGCAACGTTGGAGGTGGTGTCAGCGTTATTTTTAGCTCCATTGTCTGTTGCATTATTTGTACAGGCAGTAAAAGCAATCGTTAATACCAGTGCTGCAGAAAGCAGAGGTTGAATTGGTTTCATTTTTTGAGTTCTTTTGTGATGAGTAAATCATTTTATTTGACTGATCCGGACATTGAGAGATTATAAAAATAAAGTTTTGCTTTTATTCACGCTCTTTTTTTGCCTTCTTTTTTGCTTCTCTTTTTGCCTCTTTCGCCTGCCTCCTTGCATCCCTTGCCTCCTTTTTGGCATCTTTTTTTGCAGCCTTATAAGCTTCCTTGTTTTCTTTCGACATGATCATGGTTTCTTTAAGCCCGGACAAAACTGATTTTATCAGGAGGTTGATAAATCCTTTATTCATATTTCTTTCAGCCTTGAACTGAACAATGCGGGCTGGCAGGTTTGCCGACGGTGGGTTAGAGGAATGTAAATAGGTGTTGGCAGCAAACGCAAGTACTGCACTCTTCCACTTTGCCTGGTCGTGCAGCTCCAGGTCAATGGCAAGATCATGATATAAAAATTTCATCGTCCCAACTGATTGGGTGCGGGAGGCATTACCCGAAAACACAATTTCATCAACGATCCCTTTTTTGACGCCGGCCGGTGTAAAGGATCGGAGAAGAGGGTTAAGACCGGTTAGATTAAAGCTTTCAACCTTACCATTAAAGCTTATTTCCGGTATCCTGTAACTATAGTTTAAATTCAGATGCGCATGCGCCTTGTTTTCTAAATAAGCATCTGCTTTTATCGTAAGCATCGCACCCGCTGAAAGATTGGTTATGTTTCTTGCATCCAGCGTGCCACGGTTTATGTTTGCTTTTCCATAACTGCCATCCGGTTTTATTTCAGTGCTTACCAGGTTAGCATTGGTTGCTTTTACATGGTTTACCAATAACGGTATAGGAATAGCTTTTACATTTTGAGCCAGGTATTGAGGGAAGCGGTTTGTATCAAGCGGTTTTCTTTTGTCTTTGAAGATAGCAAGAGAGGCTTTGTCAACTGTGATCTCATTGATAAACACTTTCCGGCCGTATATCAATGAGTCAAAATTTACGCCGGTTATATTTATCGAACCAACAGTAGCTGATACTTGTGCTTTTTGATAGACAGACATTCTTTGCAGCGCAGCATCACTTATATTGGGCTTAAACGAAAGTTCAGCCAGCTTTATCGATCTTTCCTTCCAGGAAAGGTTGAACGATCCCATGGTCAGATGAAAAATGCTGTCAGCCGTTTGTATATCCAACGCATTTAATCCTGTACTAAAATCGCTGAAATGAAAAATCAGTGTGTCAGGCGTTTGCTGGATATGAAGTGAGTCAATAGCTATTTTAAAATCTTTAAAGCTTATATGCTTCAGTGCTTTTTTCCTCAAATTCCCGGAAAACTCTCCAATGGATAAATCAACATGGTTATAAGATACTATATCCTTGCCCGGATGCTGGTTGATGAACAGGTCGTTGAGTGTAATATTTAATTTGCTGATACCGAAGTCTCGTTCTTTGGCTCTATTTGTTACATGGAAGGAAGCGTCTTCCAGCTTGAATTTTGTAAGTGAAAAAGACTCTATAAATCTCTTATTACTATTTACACGACCCGCACTGTCCGCCGTATCTTTAAATGGCAACAGTATATGGTTGTCACCGTCAAGTACTAACTGAACATCAGGTTCTATTATTTCGATCCTGTCAACATTCAGTTTGTTCGATCTTATTAAAGTATAAAGTTCTGCATTTGCCAGTATGATCTTGCGGGTCCTGAGCCGGAACGAACTGTTGATATAAGGATAACTTCGCAAAGGCTTTTCCCGTGGTAGCAATTCCACATTATATACATTGATGTTGCCAAGCAATAAATTGACGCTTAGTTTTTCAAATTTTAATTCATAAACATCCGAAGCAATGTTTGAATTAAAGCTTTTCATCAGTGCATCTGTGAGAAGCCGGTTGAAATTTTTGTATACAAAAAAGCCAGCTATCGCTATTATAATAAAAATGACCGCTGTTATCCACAGCAAAGTTTTTTTTATTGACCGCTTTTTTTTTGTGCTGCCTGTTTCTGCTTGCATAATATTGACGCTCAAATCCACCTGGGATGAGTGTAATATAATTCAATAATCGTCGTGCTTTTCCATTATCCTGCCCGGCCGCTGCTCTTTTTTCTAAACTTCAGATCTCTCAAAAAGAAATAGCGGCCACCTATATCTAAACTCCATTGATAACGCCCGGGAAAATCGCCGAATATCCTTGCACTTGGCGTAACCCATATATTGGTGCGGAATGATGGAGCATAAGTAAACCGTGTTCTCAGGTTCATCGATAAACCACCTTTAACGTAATCAAGAAACCACTCAGGAGCCAGCACCGTCCAAAATCGGGGTGTCCAGTATTTGATGGCTATAGCTTGCAGTTTCGAAAAACTAACAGTCGCCCTTGCTTCATCACCACTTATTGAATTAGCCTGCTGAAACAGCACTGAGAAAAGCATTTTTTTCCGGGGCATTACTTTAGTGTAGCTGACCACTGGAATAAGCAGGTTTTTACCCAAGCCCAGGAGTGGTGATCCGGCTGTATTTAAGCTAATTTCTATAGAAGCAGTAAAAGCAGATTTTGGCTTTTCAAAAAACTTGTAGCCCAGCAGGCGAAATGAAATATCGCCGATGCCCGATTGCTTGTAGTTCGCCGGCGTATTAAGGGAATTATATACAAAGGGGAGGTCTATCCTTGTAGTGAATCGTTTCCCTATCTTAAAAATAGTTCTCACTATTGCCTGGTTTATATAAAAATCATTTCCATTTTTATCATAGTGCTGTAATTCATTAAAGATCTCCATCCTCGTTAAAAACTGGGAAGGGTCATCGGCATTTGGCCTGACCTGTTCCTTTTGCAATGTGTCGGTTGAACTTTGTGCCTGCAGGATGCCGGCAGAATACAATAAAAAAAATAAAAGAAGTAGTTTCTTCATTTCGCCAGGGCGTAAGCTTTAACAGGACTATGTCAGCAGTCCTGCTATTTTCTGCAGCAATTCCACTACTGAAAAGTGAATAAACAAAATTGGAATAAAAGGAACAAAGAGTACCACAGCCATACCGATAACATCCCGAACGGTTACCGGAATAGTGCGCAACTTTTGTACTGATTCATAAATTCCTGAATAATCATAAACCATTGAAGGATCAACATGTTTCTCTACAATTCTTTTTTCAATCGGCAGATCATTGATCCACTCACGCTCAAACTTTCGGCTTAGCGTGGCGCCGAGATTGCTCAGGTATAGAAGTCCATCATTCTTTGTTTTATACAATTTCCCGGTGAAAAATATCAGCGGAATCAGCATGAAGACAACGCAAACTACAATGTACCCAATTGCCCCACTTCTAATGCTGTTGAAGGAATCAGGATGCTCCAGGAGTTGTGCAATAAACTGGCCCGATATCACAATGCTGCCGGCTGCAAAGATCAGGCTGAAGCTTCTCTGGGCTAGCATAATGATGCCTAACCCACCGGCACGATCTGCATGAGTAGGCAACAAATTCAGCCTTGCTTTTGATAAACGGAAGAGCAACAAAACCCATACAAAATATCTCCATAGCCATCTAAGAAAAAGAAACTGGAACATAGGTATAGAAATAATAAAAGCCCAATATCCTGCAACACTCAATGATTGATGCCCTCCTTCACCTGATGTCATCCATGATGTTCCATCTTCAAGCGTACTGTATGCACCACCTTTGACAAAGCTTATGGTGGCTCCAATCACTATCAGCAAAAGCACTGCTTCCGTCAAGCCCGACCTCGTCAATTTCTTCCCCCTAAGTAAAGCGGTAGAAAGAATCAGCTCCCGCTCCTTCTGATCCATCAATGCTTCCGCCAGGTATTTTACAACGGCCATCACTTTGCTGTCAATAGCAAACTTGATCATGATCAACATGGGTATGGCTACCAACACCCGTGCCTGCATCGAAACATCTTTTATGAACGGCAGTTGTGTACCTGCATATAATGTTCCTTCAATGGCAGTGATAATCACTAATGGCACCCACGTGATGCACAAACCCACTAATGCCAGCCTGCCATGCTTGTTATGGAGGCCCATCTTAACCAACGCATCGTTAAAAGGACCACCTTCAGAAAGCGAAAAATCTTCTGAGGATTGTTGGTCTGTATCCATTAGCAATTATTTTTTCGTCCTTTCTGAATAATTGAAAAACCGGGATAAGCGAATACAAAAGGAAATCAATTAAGACCTCATCTTGTTTATTTTATTACTGATAGCGGTCACGATTTTCTTTTTCAAAAAACCCAGGCAAACCAGCCCGATTCCTGAAAGGAGAACGGCTATTCCAATCAGGTTGCTGATGTTTTGTGCGCCATCATAAATATCAACCACGCTTTTAATTCCTATGATCAGGGTAACAACACCCGCTAATGCGATGACCCACCACAATGACCATTGTGCTCTTGCAGCCCAACTTCCCTGCATTAGCACCAACCCCACCACTGCTACAAGTGCACCGAATAACAGCGTAATGGCCTTTATAGTAACAAGCAATTTTGAAATCATCAGTATACCAATGATAACGATGGCAATGCTGCCGGTAAGAGAAAAAAATTCACGGTGTTCTTTTGAGGCAGTAAGCCATGCAATTATGCCAACCAGGCCTGTGACAATTACCGTTACCCCGAGCCAAAGCGCAAGAGAGGCAAGTACTGCATCCGGATTGTTGAAGATGATAATGCTTAATGCAATCATTAAAATTCCCTGGATGAGTATTACCCACCAGTTGCGAAATAGAATGGACAGTTTCATATCGTGTTGGTTTTATTAAAGTACGGGGCTCGTAACTTCTTATAATTCTACTCTAAAGCGCTTGCTACTTTAATTCTCCCGCTTTTTGCTGCTGCGGCCAGTAGCTTATGATCTTTTTCAGTTTGATCGGCATAAGCAAAAGCAAAGCGAGCCATGGCCTTATCTATTTCATCACTGCTGCCGGTATAACCCGCAATCATAGCAGCATCGCCGGACTTTGCATGAGCGAGCGCCAAAGCCCAGGCACACAAAGAACAATATTGTGGCATATTTTCAATCTTCACTTTAGTCGCATCGAATTCAATGCCGCCTTTCATATCACGCAGTTGCCGCACATAAAAGTGCAAGCCATCCAGCTCACCCCACCCGAGAAAAATATCTGGTGCGCCCTGTATCAGCCGCTGCCCCTGTACAACACGTTCCCCCGAATTTGCATAAACTGACTTAGATAGAAATGGCTCCAGCACAGAGGGCTGTGCTTCTTTTACCTGGAGAAATAATGGATCTTCGGAACCGTTTCCTGTCAGGAAAATGACCCAGCATCTTGTTCCCACACTACCTACGCCAACTACTTTTCTTACCACATCCACAATTCGATAATGCCTGAGCAGTTTTTTCCGATCATCAGCTAATGAAGAGAAATAGGATTCGAGAAATAATTTCAGAGCTTCCTCAATGGGCCGACCCGTTTTTGTATGAGTTTCTCGTACAATGAACGGCGCATCCTCCCGCAAGCGGTATTCGTCGTCAATGATGTCAGTAAGCTTTCCCAGGACTTGCATATGTGTACGCTGGCGGGCTTTGCCCATTATTTTTTCTGCACCCTTTCGTGCTGAAGGTGAAAGCGTTTTAAGAATGTCCTTTTCTTTGATGGTGGAGTACCACAATCCCATGTTTCCCATGTAAGCATATTGCTTTATCCTTTTGCGATAGGAATCTACGGCTGCTAATACTGACTCTTCACATAATTTTTTATCGGCACCCAAAAATCTACCGCTTGCTACAATACTCGCAACAAGCCGCTTCAGATCCCACTCCCAGGGACCGGGTAATGTTTCATCAAAATCATTGATGCCGAAAATAAGATTGCGTTCGGCGGAAGCGAACACACCAAAGTTTGCAACATGCATGTCCCCACAAACCTGCACGTTAATGCCGGTCGTTTTACTATGTGCTGCAAGGTCTGCCGTCATAATGGCCGCTGCGCCCCTCAGGAATGCGAAAGGAGAAGTGAGCATCCGAGCATAGCGGATAGGTACAAGTTCCTCCAGCCTTGTTTTTCCCTGTGCTTCTAAAATAGCAACCGGATCAGCACGTTTAGCAGGGGGAATATAATCGCCATGTTCCTTAAGAGGAATTTTTTTCCTAAGGGCCTTACCTGCTGCCATACGTTCTTCAACAGGTGATAGCGGTACCCAGTTATTCTTTTTTTCCTTAGCGGTTTTCATGTACTATAAGTTGGACGATTAAATATAAAGAATAAAAAATACTACCCCGGAATTGAATTTATTGGTGAATAGCAGCTTGCACTCAAGTTTTAGAACTATTATTGTTCTCATCCTTAGCAAAAGATATTTCCAATAAATAAAACAAGGGTGAGAAAAATCAAACTATTTCTTTAGTTTCGACTGTAATATTTTGATCGAATATTTCATTGTAATAGTGCCCGGAGAAATCTCTTGTCACCAAATTAACCTTTATGAAGCAAAAACCACTGTTTGTCACAATGTTTGCTTTCTTGCTGCTTGCTGTATGCACTCAAAAAGCAGGGGCACAGGAACATACAATACCCGACACTTCCCAAATGGCGTATAACGCCATTTCATCAAAGCTTGGGCTATACGTTTTTCCTGCGAAGAAGCAGAGCCAGAAAAAACAAAAGTCAGATGAGTTTGAATGTTATAAATGGGCAATGGATCAATCAGGCATTGATCCATTAAATCTACCCGAAGTAAAGGCTGAGCCTGTAAAAACCGGCCCTGATGGCACCGTAGTGCATACCGCAGGGAAATCAGCTGTAGTCGGTACCGCTGTAGGCGCTATTGCAGGAGATGCTGGTAAGGGTGCGGCTATAGGTGCTGTAGTAGGTGGTGCAGCTGGCATAAGAAAAAAAAGGGTAACAAATGCAAAGAAGCAGGAGCAGTCGCAGGCCAATGCAGCCCAGAAAGAACAGGAAATGGCAGATAGTTTCAAAAAAGCGTTTGCTGTTTGTATGGAAGGAAAAGGTTACACAACCAAATAATAATCATAAAAACATTTCTATCCAATTTATCAAAATCAAATAAAACAACTGCTATGAAAAAGATCATCTTCATTCTTCTTGGTATTACCACAACATTTATTTCTCAAGCACAATCCAATAAGGAAGATATTGATATCATCCAGGCTATTTACGGTAAAGAAAAGAAAGCGATTGTTGCAGATTTTATTATGCCGCCAGACGATGCTAAGAAAACGGCTTTCTGGAAATTGTATGATGCTTATGAGACAGAGCGTAAGGCACTTGGCAAGAAACGTATTGCCCTGCTTGAAAAATATGCCGATTCATATACCAGCCTTAACGATAAGACCACAGATGATATTACGAAACAAACAATAGCCTTACAAAAAAGTACAGATGGTCTTATAGCCATTTATTATGAAAAGATCAAGGCTGCTGTTGGTGTAAAACAGGCTGCACAGTTTTACCAGATAGAGGGATACCTGTTGAGTGCCGTAAGGGTATCTATTCTTGGTAGTATTCCTTTTATTGATGAGCTGGAAAAAATGCCTCCCCCTGCTCCTGCTCCAAGTAATTAGCGTGGAAGGAATATGTTTCCATAAATGAATGAACCTATTTTCTATAAAGTACCCGCACTGTGGATTGCTACGGTGATTTTTCTGCTGATCCTTTTAACCAATTGGTTAGGTTACAGGTACAGGCAAATACAGTCCAGGAAAAATGCAGCAGAGTCAGCAGATGGGCTGGGTGCCATTGAATCTTCTTTATTAGGGTTGATGGCATTGATGCTGGCTTTTACATTTGGCCTTGCAGCTTCAAAGTTTGAAGCAAGACGGGAAATAATTGTAGAAGAAGCCAACGATATTGGCACAGCTATCCTTCGCTGTGATCTGTATCCCGATAGCATGCGAAAACTATTTCACGAAGATTTTACACAATACGTAGAAGCAAGAATTGCTTATTATGATGCCGGTGTTGACGATAAAAAAATAGAAACGGCCCTGAAAACAGGGGCCTATTATTCCAACCGGATATGGAAAAGGGCAGCAGATTATTCACACGACCTTGAGCATCGTGTAAGCAGCCAACTAATGATACCGGCCCTCAACAGCATGATTGATATTGTCAGCACCAGGGATGCACAAAGACTGGCAAAAGTGCCCCCCGTTATTTTAATGATGCTTTTAATTCTTACCCTTATATCTTCTTTTCTAGTGGGATTTGGGAGCAAAGGCAGACGTAATCCTGTAATGATCGCGGGCTTTGCATTAATGACCACCATTGCTTTATACCTTATCATGGAACTTGACAGGCCAAGAAGAGGCATACTCAACCTTAACAAAGCAGAAAAACAAATAATTGGCCTCAGGGAACAAGTAAAGAATTCTTAACCCTCATCTTACTGAAAGCCGGCATTATGTTCTTTACCAATTTTTAATTGCTATAAACATAAACTTTCCCTGCCGGCCTGGCATCTACTTTCATTTTCAGTGCCGTTTCATCTGCAGGTAATTGCCGCAGGTTCAGGGTAAATACCTGGGCGCCACCATCCCTGTAACCTTTAGAAGATTTTGATGTAAAAGATTTTTTATGAGAGCCGTCTTCATTTAACTGATACACAATAAACCTTCTTGCTCCTTTTAAACTGGCCTTAAAAGCAAATACCACCATGTATTTCTTTGAAGTCTCTACATTAAATGTTTTGCTTGCAGTGTCATAAATCACTTTGTTAGAGAATCCTTGACTAGACATTTTCCTGGATAATTTTTCAACCAATTTTGGTTCATCGGTACCAATATTTTGAGCAACTGAGCTGAAAGAAATAGTTGCGGCAAATACTACAGACAAGAAAAGCGATCTTACCATAACAAATAATTTCAAGCAAATTAATGAATAGAACGCTCTAAACACCATTTGTGACTTGATTAAAACTACAACAATCGTTAAAACAAGAGCCTTAAAATACAGAGCAAACGAAGAGCTGAACCTTTCGTATCATCATAATTCTGTTTACGGCCATACAGCAGTTCTGCACCAAACGTAAAATATTTATTAAAGGCGTAAACTGCATTCCCAGCAAGGTAATGGCTCTGCTTAAAGATAAGGTCGGTTGATTTGGGCTGTTGCTGGTGAAGGTAACTGTACACGTAAGTGGATGACCATCTTTTTGCAAATACAAAGCTATACGATACGTATCCCCCATAGTATAATAAAGTTTCAAGCGTTACAGAGTCCCTTGGGAATGCTTCAAAACCCAGTCCTGCGAAGTCATTTACTGAGCCCTGTGTTCCATCGCCTATTATCCCGAAAATATTTATTGTCCTCTTTTTTATTTTCAGGGGATTTAAAACCGATCTGTCCGGCAGGTGTAAAGTCAGGGAACTGGTGAAACCCCATGCTCCAAGTTTCTTTTTAAAAGAATAATCTTTATCGGTGTACACAATGGCTTTATAGATCAGCGAATTTATCCACCGGCCATTTTTAAAGCGGTAATTCGGCTTAACGACTAATTCCGGGAAGGTTGATTTAACTGTGTTCGCACTATCAAGAGGCGTATAGTCAGCTTTAGGTTCTTCTATGGCGAATACCATACTGAAATGATCATTGAAGGGTTTTCGCCATTTTATCTGTGCAACACGAGCGCCCGGCGCTGAGTTGGGTCCTTCAAGATCAAGTGTATTGGGCGACCCGTTTACATCACCAAAATTTGTCCAGGTCTGGCCTGCTAAAAAGTTGCCCGCCGAAATGTAGGCATGCCGCAAACGGTAGAATGCACTTTCCCCTTTGGTGCTGGATAAGAAGTCTCCTTCCAGGAGAGCCGAAATATTTCTTCCAGCCTTCGGAAATCCAAAACTAAAAGCAAGACGGCTTTGATTGGCCGACATATGAAACCGTTTAAAACTAATATCTGTTATTTGTGTGGTCGGGATTTCTGAAGTAACAAAAAGGTCGTTGTTCAAAACATTGTTGTTGTCGAAATATAAAGCAGGCTGTAAAAATCCGGATATTTTCAGCGTGGCAAATTCAGTAACGAAAGTCGGTTTGTCTGAGGGGCGGTAGGTAGTATCAAGCATAATGTTCCGCTTCAATGAATCGAATTCAGTTTGGGATATGCCGGTTGATACAACACCGAAAAAAAGAGATGTAAAAAATAAAAGCTTTTTATTCACAGGGCCCTGGAGAGGTAAGCAATAATTTTTGCTGATGATAATATCAGCTTTTCTCAAAATGTAAAAAGAGAGGACAACAAGAGCAATACCAGCCTTTGGCTTGATCCTGTTTCCGATCAAATACTATTAAGATGCAATTTTTAATTGCTGAAAATATACACCTTTCCTGTGGGTCTTGCATCCACCTTCATTGTTAATGCAGTTTCTTTTGCTGGTAGTGCAGGTAAATTTAAAGTGAATACTTGAGCACCACCGTCCCGGAAACTTTTGGAAGATTTTGATGTAAAAGATTTTTTATGAGAGCCATCTTCATTTAATTCGTACACTATTAACCTTCTTGCTTCTTTTGAACTGGCGTTAACTGCAGAAACAACCCTGTATTTTTTACCTGTACTTACCGCAAACGTTTTTGTTGCTGTATCAAAAGACACTTTATTAGAGTACCCGTCATTGGCCATTTTTTTCGATATTTTCTCAGATAATTGCGCTTCATTAGTACCAATATCTTGTGCAGTTGAATGGAGTGAAATTGCAGCTACAAATACCAGGTTCAGGAAAAAGACTTTTAACATAGTGAATAGTTTTAAGCAAAGTAATAAATAATTGCTGTGATTATGAGCTTATTAAATAAAGTTTTGGCATGATGAAAGATCAATGTGTTAATTAAAATATGTAAGCATACGGTAAAAGAGCGCTTTACTATTAGGGCAGCTTTGCTGCTTTTGATAAAAATAGAAAAGCTAGCTCGTGTAACTTTTCTTACAGTGACTTTTGGAAAAGAGATCAGGAGAAAACTTAAAACATGTCGAGCAATTGAATACAAAAATTGTATTCTAATGCCGCACTCCAAAAAGGTACTTTTAGTTTTAATTGATCCGCTAGTAATTGATCAAGAATAAAAAACCCCGTCAAACTTTTATTTGACGAGGCTTTTGAGTATTTTGATTCGTGGAAGTGATCCCGCTGGGACTCGAACCCAGGGCCCATACATTAAAAGTGTATTGCTCTACCAACTGAGCTACGGAATCAGCCAAATTCTATGGGTTTCAAACCAATGCTTGCAGCCCATACCCTCATTTTTTGGGAGTGCAAAAATAGGGGTGGTCATTTTTACCCCCAAATAAAATTTGCCCGACGTTTATTAACAGCCTGTGTTCAACAAATGCTTGCCCGCGTAGGCATCTATAGTCACCTTTGTAACGATCAGAACCCTGAAAAAAGGTAAAGTCATATGGATAGTTCCTATTTCGACAATAAAGTGGTAGTGGTAACCGGTGGTAGCGAAGGCATCGGCAGGGCGATCGTGGAAAAACTGCTGGACATGAATTGTAATGTAGCTACTTGCGGTCGTAACAGCGATAAGCTCTACCAGTTGCAGGTTGCCAATCCAAACAAACCGCTGCACACCCTTGTGGCTGATGTAAGCAGTGAAAGCGATTGCAGGCAGTTTATTCAGTCAACTATTGAAGCTTTTGACGGAATTGATATCCTTATTAACAATGCAGGCATTGCCATGAAGGCATTGTTTGAAGAGACAGACCTTTCAATGATCAGGCAGGTGATGGATGTGAATTTTTGGGGAGCTGTTTATTGCACCAAGTACGCCTTTCCTTCCATTTTGCAACGCAAGGGAGATATCGTGGGCATATCAGCTATTGCAGGAAACAGGGGACTTCCAGGTCGTTCAGGATTCTCTGCTTCCAAATGGGCAATGCAGGGCTGGATGGAAGCTTTGCGTACGGAACTGCTCCAAACCGGCATCAACGTTCAATGGATCAGTCCATGGTTCACACATTCGTACGTAGCCAATGCAACTGCCGATAAAAGAAGGCTGGAAGAAAATCAAAGCCCAATACATGAAAAAGGGATGCTTACGGTAGAAGAATGTGCTGATAAAATACTCAATGCCATTTCAAAAAGAAGACGGACAACTGTTTTAACCTTACGCGGAAAAATAACCGTTTGGTTTAGCAAATTGTTCCCTCGTATGGCGGACGAACTAGTCTATAATTTCTTTTTTAAAGAAGGAAAATTGGTAAGATAGGCTATTATATAAGGAATTGAAGTTCGCAGATTTTTTTATTCTAATATCTTTTTTGCATTGAAGCATGTCTTCCAGATTATGGGTTGGTGCAATTATTTATTCTCTATTTTCGGCCTCCAATTGACAACCCGCCGGTGGCCATCATAACACTTACATCCGACATTGGTACAAAAGATTACTTGCCTGGCGCTGTGAAAGGGAGGCTCCTGTCTGTTAACCCTGCTTTTACACTTTGTGATATAACGCATGACCTTTCCCCCTTTAGTTATAACGAAGCTGTTTATATCATACGCAGCAGCTTTCCGAATTTTCCCGAGCATACCTGGCATTTATTACTGATCAATTTGCTCGACACACCCGATGCGAGACTACTGCTGGCTTTTCATAAAGGACATTATTTTATTTGCGCCGATAATGGATTGTTACCCATGATTTTTGATGGCATGCCGGACCAGGTCATTGTACTTTCTCAACCTAAAACGAAACTGTCTAACGTATTTACTTTAATAGATAATGCAGCAAAGGCCATAAAAGCAATCGATAATGGCGCTGCTTTTCATAAACTGGGAAAGGAAACAGATGACATAGTCATAAAGCATAACCTGAAACCGATTTTTAAAGAAGACTCCATAGAAGGTCGCATCATACATATCGATCGCTTTAAGAATGTTGTCGTAAATGTTACGCAGGACGAATTTGAACAAGCACGCAGGGGACGTGCCTTTATCATCAGGTTTAAAGGCGATGAAAAAATAACGGCTCTCAGCAATAGTTACGCTGATGTAGCCGAGGGAGCTAAGCTTGCTTTTTTTAATGCAGCTGGTTACTTAGAAATTGCTGTGAATAAGGGCAATGCTGCCGAGCTTTTTGGGTTACATATTTTTGAAGATAAGATCAGCACTAAGCTGCTAAACGCAAGAATGTATTATCATACCGTGACCATATTGTTTGACGATGCCAAAAAATAATTGTTTGCATCGTTGACTATCTTTCAGTTGTCCTTGCCATATGCTTTTTAAAATACTTCGTCCCTTTTATATTGTCTATGCCCTCCTGCTTTTTGTTGCCGGTTTGATCATTATATTTCCATTTGTACTTCTTGCTGTATTATTTGGTCAGCCATTGGGAGGCAATTTCGTCATCCACTTATGCAGGTTGTGGAGCGATGGATGGCTTTTTGCAATTGGTATCCGTAGCCGTGTTATTGAAATATCACCTGTTGATCCTGAAAGACATTATGTCTTTGTCTCTAATCATATTTCTTACCTCGATATCCCGGTGATCTTTAAAGGGATCCGCAAGAATAATTTCAGGGTATTGGGCAAAATGGAACTGGCAAAAGTGCCTGTTTTTGGTACAGTGTACAGGCTTGCGGTAGTGTTGGTTGATCGTTCAGATGGTGGTAACCGGGCTAAAAGTATAGCCACGCTTAAAAAAATATTAAACCAGAATATTTCTATTTTAATTTTCCCGGAAGGTACTTTCAACGAAACAGGCGCTCCACTAAAACCCTTTTACAACGGCGCTTTTCGTATTGCTATTGAAACACAAACACCTATAAAACCTATTGTGCATGCAGATACCCTTAACTTAATGCATTATAGTAACCCGCTTACCTTAAGGCCTGGCATTTCACGAGCAGTTGTTCTGCCGGAAGTATCCGTGGAAGGCTTTACAATGCATGATCTTCCTGTATTGAAAAAAATGGTCTTCGATCAGATGGAAAAATGTATCATTGAATATGACAATGCAGGAAACAAGCTGGCTGATACCTGATGAAACTCCGACAACTTTTGCGGAGGTCATAGTGCCATTATACCTGCCCAAAACGCTTACCTGGAGTGTGCCTGCCGAATGGGAGAATAAACTGCAACCAGGCAGCCGCGTAGAAGTACAGGTGGGAAAATCAAAACGCTATGCGGGTATTGTAAAAACCATCCACCAAAAAATACCACAACATTTTGAAGTAAAACCTATCTCCGGGATACTGGACGAGGAACCAGTATTGTATGAATCACAATTGAAATTATGGAAATGGATAGCGGAGTATTATGTGTGCAGTGAAGGTGAAGTAATGATGGCGGCATTGCCTGCACATCTTAAACTAAACAGCGAGACCATCGTGCAATTCAACCCTGATAATGATTTTGATCTCACCACCTTATCCGATCGGGAATACCTGGTAGCAGAAGCTTTGGAAATAAGAAAAGAATTAAAGTTGGGTGAAATACAAAAGATACTCGACAGCAGTCATGTTCTTCCTGTCATAAAAAAATTAATAGAGAAGAGAATATGTACAGTATGGGAAGCGATGAATGAAAAATACAAAGAGAAGACTGAGAATTATATTTTACTACATTCAAAGTACCGTAATGAAACCGAACTCGAAAATTTAATAAATGAATGGAAGAAAGCTCCAAAGCAGTTAGACCTGCTGCTGGCGTATTTACATTATCAAAGAACAGAAGGTGAAGTAACCAAGACAAGCCTGCTGAAAAAAGCAAATGCATCGTCATCTATCCTCGACGGGCTTGTTGATAAGCAAGTCCTGATAGTTGAAAAACGCAATGTAGACAGACTTCCGCTCCTGCCACGACAGGTTGATCTTTCTTTTGAATTTTCTGCTGCCCAAAACATTGCACTAGCAGAAGTGAAGAAGCAGCTAGCAGAAAAAAATATCTGCCTCCTGCATGGAATTACCGGCAGTGGCAAAACATTGTTATACATTCATTTGATTGCCGATGAAATAAGAAAAGGAAACCAATGCTTATTCTTATTGCCCGAGATCGCTTTGACATCACAGATCATCCGCAAACTACGCCAGCACCTGGGCGGACATGTGGCTGTATACCATTCCAAATTCAATCCCAACGAAAGACTGGAACTTTGGCACAAAGTAAAAACAGGTGAGGTGCAGGTGGTGCTGGGCGCAAGGTCAGGATTGTTTTTACCGTTCCGGCAATTATCGTTAATAGTAGCCGATGAGGAACATGATACATCTTACAAACAGCAAGAACCACCACCACGTTATCATGCACGTGATGCCGCTATTTATTATGCAGCGCTTACAAATGCTAAAGTATTACTCGGCAGTGCCACACCATCATTGGAATCTTATTTTAATTGCCAGTCTGGCAAATATGGTCTTGTAAAACTGATGGAACGATATGGTGAACTACAGTTGCCGGATATTGAGATCGTTGACCTGAAGCTGATCCCAAAAAAGAAACATGAGAAAATAATCATCTCTCCTCCACTGCTGGATGCCATCAACGAAACACTGGTAAAACAAAAGCAGGTGATCATTTTTCAAAATCGTAGGGGCTATACACCGTACCAGGTTTGCAATACCTGTGGATGGATACCCAAGTGCAGCCAATGCGATGTATCATTAAGTTATCATAAAGCCACTGGCAAGCTGCATTGCCATTATTGCGGCAACACCTACCCCGTTGCAAAGATCTGCGCCCAATGCGGCAACCAGGATTTTATTCAAAAAAACTTTGGCACCGAACAATTAGAAGAAACACTGGAATTGCAATTGCCTGATGCAAAAATTGCCCGCATGGATACGGACAGTGTTCGTGGCAAACACAGCCACGATAACCTGATCAAGCAATTTGAACAGCAGCGGATACAGGTGTTGGCGGGTACTCAGATGGTAGTAAAGGGGCTTGATTTTGACCATGTAGGTTTGGTAGGTATTCCCGATGGTGATGCAATACTACACTTCAGCGATTTCCGGGTAAACGAACGAGCCTTTCAGTTGATAGAACAGGTAAGCGGAAGGGCCGGCCGCAAAGGCGAAAAAGGCCGTGTGCTGATACAATTACAAGACACTGCGCATCCTTTGTTACCGTTATTGCAGCAGCATGACTATGAAAGTTTTTTTATACAGGAACTGGAGAACCGCCGTTTGTTTTTTTATCCTCCGTACAGCCGTATCATTTTGGTACAGTGCAGAAATATTGATCGTGCAGTTGCGATGAATGCTATGCAAACATTATATAACTGGCTTGCGATAAAATATGAAAAATACTTGGTGGGCCCTGGTGAGCCTCCCATCAGCCGCATCAGGAACCAATATATTGCCGAGTGCATGCTAAAGCTGCCCCGGCAGCAAGATCTATTACAGGCATGTAAAAAATATTTACAGCAAGGGATGATAGAACTATTGCATCAGCCTGTGTTTAAAAGAACTTCCGTATTAGTGGATGTGGATGCGGTGTAACACCTAAAGAAGTGTAATACAGCTTTTTAATTGAATGTTGAGTATTGAGCATGAAAATTTTCGTATTGCTATGTCAAATAAAAATTCATATAGCGCTTCATACAGAGTGCTTGCAATAGCTGCAGTCTTATCAGCATTACTGCTTGTGCCCGCACCATTACTTCCGCCACATCGGCTTGCAGAAGCCACAGAATCATTGTTTGGCTTGAGTTGGAAGGCTGCCTATTTTATTGCCACAGTCGGGCTTCAAACTTTATTTTACGGTTCGATTGGTATTCTATCTTCTTTTATCGTGAAGCGGGGAGCAACGTTGCGAAGACGTCTACTTCAAATTTTAGTTGTCCCGTTTATTGTCATTGGAGCGGCGATGGTTATCCGCTCTGTAAAATTGGGGCACCTGCCTGTTTGGATCAATGCTGTTATTCCAATCGCTGCATGCATCTTAGGCGTCTGGGTGGGACTTAGCTTACTGTATCAGCGTTGGAAATTTATTTTAGTTATTGTGGTAACTCTGATGGGTTTAACTTTTTGGGGCTTGAAAAGTGGAACAACTTCAGCGTTAAGCAAGGCCACCGCAAATAACCTGCAGCGACTTGTTGCTGCAGGTTCAAATATCCCTCCTGGTGAGGCGAGATTTGGTGCGTTGTTACAAGTAGCATTTTCGCCTCTTGCAGGAGAACCTGCGGATGTAAGTGCAGTGGAGCAGAACCGTACCGCTATACTGGCGTTGGGTATTGCTCTGGGAGATGAGAAGCTAGCTAAATATGCGGGGTTGGATCGTGAAAGCAAATTGGTACATGATGCAGCGCTGCTACGTGAGGGAACTACCCTGCGGGAGCGGGCTGATTGGGCCCGTCATTTTTGTGTGAGCGCTTTTCTTGTGGTGTTAGAGAATCCCCTTTTTAGTGATGCTGGCGGGTTGATGAAAGAACAGTTGGATGCGCTGACAGGGGGGAGTGGTTTTTCTTTCTGCGACTTTGCAGCCGACCGTGCAGGTGTACGATTTGCCGACGCTGCTACAAACTCAGAAGAAGACGCAAGGGCAATGCAAGACTTATTAAATCGTGAATTTATGGTAAGTAATATTCTTCCACCTATTGCAGATCTCCCTGAGAACTTAACAACAATGCAGTTCAGGGATCAGTATGGCACTGTTGGCAGTGAGCCTTATCGACAACTGATTATTAAAATAGAAAAACGATTGAATAATTGTATTGCACTTACACCTCTCCATCCTGGCAAGTAATCGCCAAAGGATAATAATACAAGGCTCTTATAATGGTGATTTATTCTTCCATTAAGTAATGAACCAGCACTGGCCGTCGTTTTCAGGGCCTCCGGCTACTCCGGTGAAAAATATAAAGTACATTCGTTTTGAGATGCAGTCATTTTACTGACTTCAAAAAACCTGCAAAATGAAAACAAGACTTATCAATTGCTTTTTGATATTGGCATTTTGCCTCGCTGCTAACAACACAATTTTAGCCCAGAATTCTGTATTGGTAAATTTTGGTAGCACCGCCTGTTCAGATCCCCTTTCTCCAAACTTCTCCTTAATAAAAGATCCACTAGGAGCATCACCTTCGTTGCTTGCTTCCTGCGATATGAAAGCACAATTAGCCACCTACTTTGGTGAGTTTGTGGCGTACAATCCAAAGGATAATAAGTTATACATAGCAGATGTAAATGACTTTATCCAATCAAGAATCTGGGTATTGGACATTGGCCTGCCTGCCAGTATCGCCTGCCCTGCAAGCATACCTGTCGATCCAAATTATTCGTACAATTATGTGTCCAACAATTTTGAATTTGACAACAACGGCGATCTTTGGTCATTCTCCAATTACAGGCCCGACAGTGGTCTTTGCAACATTGACAAGTTTGATGTAAACACAGGGAATGTTCTTGCAACAAGAACTATAAAATTTCCTGGAGGGAATTTTCCTACCACTATTACAAGCGGTGATCTTACTATTTTGCCTAATGGCCGCATGTTTGCTACGCTCGGCAGGGATTCATCAAAATTATATGAGATAACAAGCTATAACACTGGCGATACTGCCATAGGCATCTATCTTCAGACACTTCCACTTAATTGCTTTGGTATAGCATATTTGAATGGACAGTTAGAAATAACGGGATCGGACCTTGTTAGCTCCTGCTATTATTTTGATTACAATATCAGCACCAATACCCTCGGTAATGCCAAACCCTTCCAGTTGGGGCAATCAGCTATAGATAACACCAGCTTTGTTCCTGCGCTCGGCGTCACGAAACGCCTGATAAATGTAGTCAAACTAAGTTCGAATAAAGCCGATGTTACTTATGAAGTGTATGTGAGGAACATGGGAAATGTCATTTTAAATAACATTGACGTTATAGATTACCTGTCAGCAGCATTTGGTGTAGGTAGCGTTTCTAATGTTTCTGTCTCGTTTGTGCCTGGCGCAAATGCTGGAGGCCTGACACTTAATCCTGCATATAATGGAACCACAACTATCAACCTGCTAAGCCCCGGACAAAACCTGCCTAACCAGACTTCATCCAACACAGATTATTTTTTCAAACTGCAGGTATCCTGTACCGTATCAAACCTCGAATGCAATACCGACTATTTTAACTCTGCTATTGGAATCGCGACTATCAACACCGCTGTGGATCCAATCATTATATCGGATTCTTCCAATAACGGTACCGAAGCAGTAGTGGACCCAAACAACGACGGCAATGCAGGTGGGATAGGAGAAAATACTCCTACACCATTTAATTTGTGTTCATTGCCCGTTCACTTTTTAAAAGTAGATGCATCATTAATAAATAAATCAACAGCCATTTTAAAATGGACTGTGGCTACCCCTATTGAAAATGGTGCTAAGTTTGAAGTACAATACAGCACAGATGGAAATCACTGGAATCCCCTGGCGCAGATGCCTATCACAAGCAACAGTCAAAGCAGTTACGAGTTTTCACATCAAAATATTCCACTCGCCAATCTTTATTACAGGATAAAACAAATAGATAAGGACGGTTCTTTTATTTATAGCAAGATCATGTTGGTCGTCAACAGGCCCGGGGAAAAGAAATTTATCATCTATCCAAACCCCGCAGCCAATTTTTTTACAATAAGCGCACCTTATGATTACACGGGAAAAACCGATGTTGAATTATATGATGCAATAGGTAAAAAGATAACGGCCTCAAAAATGACAACGGCTACATCTGAAATAAATACCTCTCGCCTGCCCAACGGTACCTACCATCTAAAGCTGGTACATAACAACGAAGTACAATTTCAGAAGATATTGGTGATGCATTAAAAAAAGTAGAGCAAATAAGCTTTGCAGTCATTTACATGATTCTTTCGGACGTTTCTTTAAGGCAATACAACACATTTGGCATTGATGTGTATGCAAAAAGATTTGCAAGCTTTGGTTCATTATATGAACTGCAAATTTTATTACATGCAAAACAGGCCCCAGGCTCCAATCACCAGGCATTGATACTCGGCGGCGGTTCAAACCTACTCTTTACAAAAAACTTTGATGGTCTTGTATTAAAGAATGAAATAAAGGGCATTGAAAAAATAAAAGAAGATGATGACCACGCATGGATACGTGCTGGAGCAGGCGAGAACTGGCACCAGTTTGTACTTTGGTGTATTGAGAACAATTTTTCAGGTGTAGAGAATCTTTCACTTATACCGGGCTGTATTGGGGCATCCCCCATGCAAAATATCGGCGCTTATGGAGTTGAGATAAAAAATGTGTTTGAACAGCTCGAAGCATTTCATTTATATGACAACACCATTGTAAAATTTAACCTCAACGATTGTGCATTTGGCTACAGGGAAAGTGTATTCAAGAATATTTATAAAAACCAGTTTGCCATTACACATGTTATATACAGGTTGAATAAAAAACCTGTATTCCATACAAGCTATGGCGCAATCAACGAGGAACTGGAAAAGATGGGTATTCAAGAATTATCCATTAAAGCCATTAGTGATGCTGTTATAAATATTCGCCAAAGCAAGCTGCCCGATCCCGCATTAATCGGCAATGCCGGGAGTTTTTTTAAAAATCCAACTATACCGGCTGAACAATATGAGCAGTTAAAAAAGACGCATCAACATATACCTGGCTATGAGATTAAAGATGATGGACGACAGATGAGAGATGACCGTGGAAAAACGACAACTTTCAACACACAACCGTCAACTGCTGACCATCAGCTGTCATCTGTATTTAAAGTCCCCGCAGGATGGCTGATAGAACAATGTGGCTGGAAGGGATATAGGAAAGGAGATGCCGGTGTTCATCCAAAACAAGCACTTGTACTGGTTAATTATGGAAAGGCAAATGGACAAACTATTTATGACCTATCCACCGAAATACAAAACAGCGTACTGGAAAAGTTTGGAATAATGTTAGAGCGTGAAGTAAATATTCTTTAAAATGTATGTTAGCAGGCTTTAAAAATGGCACAATCCTACTATACAATATTTTTAGCGTAACCATGGCTTCTTGCAATAACTATAATGGAACTTATACCGCAGATAACGGTTCACGCCCACCTTGGTTTGCATTAAAGACCTGTTGCTTTGACAAAAATTTAATCATAGAAACAAACGATAATCAAGGGGAAGAAAAGAAATATGTTATTGACGAAAGCGGCAAAATAAAGTGCCAGCTAATATTTAATTTGCTGTACAAGGCCGTGAAGGATAAAGTGAGTGACACAACACTGATGTCACAAAGAACTGAAGCTGGTAAAACAAAAAATAAAAACTCTCACTGTATTAAAAATCAGACATCAGAGATATTCAAATCAGGGATTTAGAACAGCGGGCTTGGGTACTCTCCTGCATCCACCAAAGATTGTATACTGGCCTTCACCCCCGGCGCATCTTCAGGATATGTAACGCCAAACCATTGTGCGCTGGTAGGTATCACCTTTATTTTATTGGAATCCGCTTTTATAAATGTATCACCGAGCAAGGGTATAAAAAACTCTGCTTTAATGTTATAAGCATTCTGTGGTACAAACTCATTGAACATTTCCTGGCAATGTACAAATACCGAAGGAGGGAAACACCAGAAGTTCATTGATACCGGCGAACCAGCAGGAACTTCATGTTCGCCTGATTCATCTTCGTACACAACTTTTTCTCCTTTCCAGTAAATTTTAACCCGTTCATTTATCGCAGTCAGGTTACCATCGTCATCAGTTTGACATACTCCCCTACTTACTGTGCCATGATCGCTCAGTGTATTTGATAAAGTATAACCAATGATGCCATACTTATGATCGTCACACCCATTTATACAAAACTCATACGCCTTCTTAAAACCATCCTTTCCATAAAAATCATCCGCATTGATCACTATAAAATTTTCTTTTACTACTTCTTTAGCGCATAGCACGGCATGAGCAGTACCCCACGGCTTTACACGACCGGCGGGTATTTCTGAACCGGCAGGAAGATATCTATCAAGGCTTTGGTATGCATAATCAATTTCAATTTTTCCTTTAAGTTTTGGCTCCACAATAGCCTTAAAATTTTCAGCAAAATCTTCGCGTATAATAAACACCACTTTTCCAAAACCTGCACGGATGGCATCGAAGATAGAATAGTCCATAATGGTTTCGTTGTTCGGGCCGAAACCTGCTATCTGCTTCATGCTGCCATAACGGGTGGCCATACCGGCCGCAAGAATTACCAATGTTGGTTTACTCATGTTGTATTTTTAAAAAACTTTGCGAAGATAACGGGAATGCTTTCACTTGATTTTAAGGATGGCATGAAAATATTTTCATTAAAAAGACAAAAAACTTCTCTTGCAAAATCATTTACTTCAAACATTAACATCGGCTCTCTTTACTTCAAAAAATATTGACGTACAGGTGTTTAGGACGGATCTCCTGCACCCGGTGATCTCTGGAAATAAATGGATGAAATTACAGCCATGGCTGCAAAAAGCCAGGCAGGGTGGCTATCAGGGAATCATGACGAAAGGTGGCCCGTGGAGCAATCATGTTCATGCTGCAGCCTATGCCTGTTATGCGGAGGGTATATCTTTTACTGCGCTGATAAAGGGAAAAGATCAAATGGTCACACCTATGATCACTGATATACTAAAATGGAATACGAAGCTGGAATACTGTCAACATGAGGAATACAAAGATGATACACGTTGGATAGATGCCGCTACGAAAATCAACCTGCTATACGTGCCTGTTGGTGGAGAAGGCCCTGAGGGGGTAGAAGGAGTCAGGGATTTTTTTAACCAGCAGAATCTGTCATTTTATCATTGTGTCATTTGCCCGGTCGGTACTGCCACCACTATGATAGGAATTGCTCATTCAAACATAGGACATACAAAACTCATAGGAATTAATCCGGGTATCGAAGACAAAAACTTTGAGACCGTGTTAGCAAACCTGAGACATATCTATATCAACAGGTTATTTCAAATTTTAGGTGATTCGGATTTAAGAAAATTTGGGCAATGGCCATCTTATCTTACTGAAAGCATGAACAACTGGTACAGGAATTGGCAATTGCCTACAGACATTGTTTATACAGCAAAAATGTTTTATCAATTTGAAGCACTTGTCCAATCAGGTTTTTTTGAGCCACGTTCCCGAATTCTATTAATCCATACTGGTGGGCTGCAGGGCAACAGATCAATAACAGCAGGAACTTTGGTATATTGATCTTCGTTCGTTATAAATTTTAAAAAATATTCTTTACTGGTTATCTGTAAATTTCCCCTTCTGTATCTGTATATCTTTGTCGCCGATGAAAAAAAAGCAGGGATTGGCAAAGCTGTATATTATATTATTTTTATTTGCTACATCATTTTCGTATGCCCAAAAGACTCTTCCCGACTTTACCGTGGAAGATAAAGGTGGTGGCCGCATAGTAGTAAGTTGGACAAATCCTTATGAAAGCCTTACCCAGCTTACCGTACAGCGATCATACGACAGCGTAAAAAGATTTTCCAGTGTTTTTTCAGCGACTTCTCCCGAATTACCTGTCAACGGTTTCTCCGACGATATTTCCCCAGGTCTGAAAGTTTATTACCGTATTTTTTATGTAATGGAAGGCGGTGCTTATTTTTTTACCAAGAGTAAAAGACCTCTGGGAGTGGGCGAGGTAGATATTGTGGCTTATGACAGCAAAAGAGACCTGCTGAATGAGGAACTGCTTGATGCGCTGGATGAAGAGAATGCTGAAAAAAAAGAATCCGGAATCTACAATGAAGGAAGACCCATTCATATACAGTTAAAAAATAATTCAGTCTTGTCATTACCCCTGCCTGGATTTAAAATATTCCGGGATTCTATTCTTACTAAAACTAATGACACTCTCTACCAGGCGAATGAGGATACTATCTGGCTGCAGGAATATTCTCCCCAGTACGGTCAATATGTGAGCCAGTATGTTTATACAGATAAGGATGGTTATATCGTAATCAAAATTCCCGATGCGCCTTCCAAAAAATATGATATCGTTTTCTATGATGAATATGGAGCTCCTGTACTTGAATTGCATAATATCAAAGAGTCGATGATAACACTTGATAAAACGAATTTTTATCACGGTGGTGAATACAAATTTGAACTATCAGAGAATGGAAGGATAAGAGAACGTAATAAAGTTTTTCTCCCGGTAGCTTTTTAAATCAATTCTATACTTGCGGACAAACCTTTGAAGTCATTAAAAAAGAGCAATGCGACGCATTGCTCTTTGCTTTATGTTCGGTGGAGTTTCTCTATTCGGGTTATTCTTCTTCGTCAAAGCTCATTGCCTCACGTGTAGTGCTCAGCAATTCATATTCTTCTTTGCTGCCAACTATCAGGTTATCAAATTCACGTAGACCGGTACCAGCAGGTATTGCATGGCCTGTGATAACGTTTTCTTTCAAACCGAGCATATCATCCCGCTTACCGTGGATAGCCGCAGTGCTAAGCACTTTTGTTGTTTCCTGGAATGATGCAGCAGATATCCAGCTAGGTACGCCCAACGAAGCTTTGGTGATACCCAGCAATACAGGTCGTGCTGTAGACGGGTTGGCATCTCTTACTTCTATCAACTTTTTATCATTACGACGCAGGTGACTGTTTTCTTCTCGCAGCTCACGAAGACTTACGATCTGGCCTGAACGATACTTAATGCTTTCGCCTGACTCTGTAATAACTTTTTTATCGAAGATGCGATCATTCTCTTCATTAAAATCAAACCTGTCTTCCAGGTCTTCTTCCAGGAACCGGGTATCTCCCGCATCTACGATTTCAACCTTCTTCATCATCTGCCTTACGATCACTTCAATATGTTTATCGTTGATGCGTACACCTTGCAAACGATATACTTCCTGGATTTCATTTACTACATATTCCTGTACTGCGAACGGCCCTTTAATGGCAAGTATATCCGCTGGTGAAATAGAACCGTCACTTAAAGCAACGCCTGCTTTTACAAAGTCACCGTCCTGCGCAAGTATCTGCCGCGTTAGTGGCACCAAATATTTTTTAACTGTGCCGTCTTTTGCCTCTACGATTATCTCGCGGTTACCACGCTTGATGCTGCCGAATGTAACAACGCCGTCAATCTCACTTACCACAGCAGGATTGCTGGGATTACGTGCTTCAAAAAGTTCTGTAACACGGGGCAGACCACCTGTGATATCACGGAGCTTACCGAGTACACGCGGAATTTTTGCAAGTACTTGTCCAGGCGTAACTTCAGCACGTTCTTCTACCACGATATGTGATCCAACAGGAAGGTTATATGTTTTAAGATCTTTGCCCTGTACAATGATAGAAGGGATTTTGGTCTTATCCTTTGTTTCAATAACCACTTTTTCACGGTGACCTGTCTGGTCATCAGCCTCTTCGCGGAAAGTAATACCATCAATAATTCCATCGAATTTCAAGGTACCTGTTTGTTCCGCAACGATTACGTTATTGAACGGATCCCAACTGCATATCTGGTCGCCTTTCTTTATATGCTGGCCATTTTTTACAGAGAGTAATGAACCGTAAGGAATATTATGCGTAATAAGAAGACGGTCGTTCTTTTCATCCATAATACGCACCTCACCTGTACGACCAATAACGATCTGCGCCTTGTCGCCCTGTGAATTAGTACCCGCTACCGTACGCAAACCATCGAACTGAACCGTTCCTTCGAATTTTGATAGGAGTGTAGATTCAACCGAAGCAGAGCCTGCTACACCACCTACGTGGAAAGTACGAAGTGTAAGCTGTGTACCAGGCTCACCAATTGATTGGGCAGCAATGATACCTACCGCATCACCACGTTGTGTAGTATAACCGGTAGCAAGATTTTTACCATAGCATTTAACACACACGCCGCGCTTGCTTTCGCAGGTTAGAACAGAACGAATTTCCACTACTTCAATACCTGCATCCTCTATACGTTTAGCCAGTTCATGGGTAATTTCGTCGCCTGCACTTACCAGCAATTCATCACTTACAGGATCAAAAACATTATGAAGAGAAGTACGTCCTTCAATACGATCGCTTAAGGGTTCGATAACATCTTCATTATCTTTTAATGCAGATGTGGCAATACCGCGCAATGTTCCGCAGTCTTCTTCTGAGATCACCACATCCTGCGATACGTCAACCAAACGACGAGTCAGGTAACCGGCATCTGCTGTTTTCAAAGCCGTATCTGCAAGACCCTTACGGGCACCGTGTGTAGAGATGAAGTAATCCAATACGTTCAAGCCGCCTTTGAAGTTAGACAAGATCGGGTTTTCAATGATCTCGCTACCAGTAGATCCGCTCTTACGGGGTTTGGCCATCAATCCGCGAATACCTGCTAACTGTTTTACCTGCTGTTTGCTACCACGGGCACCGCTATCAAGCATCATAAACACGGAGTTGAACCCTTGTTTATCGGTAGCCATTTCATGAATAAGCGTTTCTGTAATACGGGTATCCACACGGCTCCAGATGTCAACAATGGCGTTGTAACGCTCGTTGTTGGTGATAAGACCCATGTTATAATTTTCCCATACTTCATCTACCTCCATCTTGGCATTTTCAAGCAGCTCTTTTTTAGTATCTGGTATGATAAGATCGTTGATGCTGAATGAAAGCCCGCCTTTAAAGGCCATGCGGAAACCAAGTGTTTTGATATCATCCAAAAATTTAGCCGCTTTAGGTACGTCGGTAATCTTTACAATATCACCAATAATTTCCCGGAGACTTTTCTTGGTTAGAAGTGTATTGATATATCCTACTTCTGCAGGGACATGCTGGTTGAAAAGTACACGGCCCACAGTTGTTTCGAGGAGCTTTTTTTCTAGTTCTCCCTGTTTATTACGCACATTTACTCTAACCTTTATAGGCGCATGAAGATCTACTTGCTTTTCGTTATAGGCAATGATTACTTCATCAGGGTTATAGAAGGATTTTCCTTCTCCTTTCACTTTTTCTTTATCGGTGCTCTTTTTCCCCTTGGTAATATAATAAAGGCCCAATACCATGTCCTGTGAAGGAAGGGTAATGGGAGTACCATTTTGAGGGTTAAGGATGTTATGGCTTGAAAGCATGAGCACTTGCGCTTCCAGAACAGCAGAGCTGCTGAGGGGCACGTGTACAGCCATCTGGTCACCATCAAAGTCAGCGTTGAAGGCTGAAGTAACCAACGGGTGTAACTGGATAGCTTTACCTTCAATAAGCCTTGGCTGAAAGGCCTGAATAGACAAGCGGTGCAGCGTCGGGGCACGGTTCAGGAGAACAGGATGACCCTTCAATATATTTTCAAGAATGTCCCAAACAATAGCTTCTTTACGGTCTACCAGTTTGCGGGCACTCTTTACAGTTTTTACAATTCCTCTTTCGATCAGCTTGCGGATAATAAATGGCTTGAACAATTCTGCAGCCATGTCTTTTGGCAGACCGCATTCATGCAATTTTAATTCAGGTCCAACTACAATTACCGAACGACCAGAATAGTCAACACGCTTACCCAAAAGGTTTTGACGGAAACGACCTTGTTTACCTTTCAATACGTCACTTAATGATTTCAGCGCACGGCCACCTTCTGCTTTTACAGCGTTTGATTTCCGGCTGTTATCAAAGAGACTATCGATTGCTTCCTGCAGCATACGCTTCTCGTTACGAAGGATAACCTCAGGCGCTTTGATCTCAAGTAATCTCTTTAAGCGATTGTTACGAATGATAACACGACGATAAAGATCATTCAGATCAGAAGATGCAAAACGGCCACCATCCAAAGGAACCAAGGGACGGAGTTCAGGCGGTATTACAGGAATATATTGCATCACCATCCACTCGGGACGGTTAGTAATGCGCTGATTTGCATCACGGAAAGCTTCAACAACGCTCAGACGCTTAAGTGCATCAGCACGGCGTTGCTGGCTGGTTTCATTAGCAGCGGAAGCACGCAGATCATAGCTCAACTGATCCAGATCAAGCCTGCTAAGTAATTCACTTACTGCTTCAGCCCCCATTTTCGCGATGAACTTATTCGGATCATCATCAGGCAGGTATTGATTGTCTTTTGGCAGCGCATCAAGAATATCAAGATATTCTTCTTCGCTCAACAGGTCCCCATAGTTTTGACCTTTATCGGCACGGATACCAGATTGTATCACTACAAACCTTTCATAATAAACGATGGTTTCCAGTTTCTTGCTGCTCATACCCAGCAGGTAACCGATCTTATTTGGCAGGCTTTTGAAATACCAGATATGTACAACAGGTACCACCAACTTGATGTGACCCATGCGTTCGCGGCGAACTTTCTTTTCAGTTACTTCTACACCACAGCGGTCGCAAACGATTCCTTTATACCGAATACGTTTGTATTTGCCGCAGGCACATTCATAGTCCTTTACAGGTCCGAAAATGCGCTCGCAAAATAAACCATCGCGTTCTGGCTTATAAGTACGGTAGTTAATAGTTTCGGGTTTCAGTACCTCGCCGTGACTACGTTCTAAAATACTGTCGGGGCTGGCCAGGCTAATGGTGATACTGGAAAAATTTGACTTGGGCCGGTTGTCCTTTTTAATAGCCATATTGCTGTTCACTAATTTTTAATGAGGCAGAAAATACCACTGCCATTTCCCTGGATAAAGTTTAACTCTGTAGGGGAAATGTCATAAATGCTTGAAAATCAATAAATTTTTGATGCAAAACGGGTAATTCTGGCACAATTGAGCTGGCGAAAGTACGCTGATTCAATGAAAAAACAAGTAAAAGAATTTTAGAGAAAGTTAAGAATTACCAATTAGGAAAGCTATGGGATGCCGGATGCCCGGAAAAATTTAATTGCTTTTGCAAAACCTTTACAGTGAATTCCTGGAACTTGAAAAAGCATTTCTACCGAAGGCGCTCAGCGCTGCTAGAAAGCAGGTCGACATTAAAGAATAGCTTACATTTAACTCACATATTCTAAACTAACCATCATGAAAAAACCACCGAGACCCTTCCAGTACATCTTTATTTTATTTTCCCTGTTGGTACCAGCGATGTTCGTAAATGCCCAAAACGTTGGTATTGGCACTGCTACACCGAGTGCCAACCTGCATGTAAACGGCAGTCTAAAAATAACCAATGGCACAGAGGGATTGAACAAAGTGCTTACCAGCGATAAAAATGGAGCGGCCACCTGGGAAGCAATCAACAACAGCAGCCCAACCGGCGGTGTTGGGTTTGGCGCCTGGGGCGATTGCAGTACCCGGAACATTAGCGGCTATAACCCCGTATTAGATAGTGCGGGAGCATTGAATGGTAATTTTGGTGGTAGTGTGAGTATCAGTGGAAATTATGCCATAATAGGTGCAGCTCTTAAAACTGTGGGGGGAAATGCTAACCAGGGAGCAGCTTATATTTATTTTTATGATGGCAGTAAGTGGGTTCAAGAGCAAATGCTTACTTCCAGCGATGCAGCTGCAGGTGATGTGTTTGGCGGTAGTGTAAGTATTCATGGCAATTATGCTATAGTGGGGGCTCAGTCTAAAATTGTGGGTGGGACTGCTCAAGGCAAGGCATATATTTATTATAATAATGGCAGTAGTTGGGAGCAAGTTGGCACAGGTATTACAGCCAGTGATGGGGCAGCTTCTGATTACTTTGGTTTTAGTGTAAGCATCAATGGGGATTACGCCATAGTGGGAGCTTATAACAAAAATGTGGGGGGTAATGGTGCCCAGGGTAAGGCATACATCTTTAATAATATGGGCGGAAATTGGGTGCAGGTTGGCAATGGCATTACTGCCAGCGACGGGGCGATTAATGATCAATTTGGATTTAGTGTAAGCATCCACGGCACTAATGCCATAGTAGGGGCCCATGCTAAAACTGTGGATGGGCATAATAGCCAGGGCAAGGCTTACATCTTTAATTATACAGGCGGAAATTGGGTGCAGGTTAGCACTGGTATTACCGCAAGCGATGGGGCGGAAGGTGATGCATTTGGCTCTGGGGTAAGTCTCTACGAGAACTATGCTATAGTGGGAGCAAGAGGAAAAACTGTTATGGCAGCCTTTCAAGGAGCTGCTTATATTTATTTTTATAACGGCAGCAACTGGGTGCAATTACAAAAACTAACTGTCAGCGATGGAGCGGAAAATGATGCTTTTGGTGTTAGTATGAGCATTAATGGCAACTATGCACTCGTGGGAGCACATAAAAAACACGTAGGAGTAAATTACGAGCAAGGTGCTGCCTATATTTATCAAAATACTGGAGGGATATGGCGTTTGCTACAAAAAGTAACCGATCCTGGCGGTACGTCCTTTGATTATTTTGGATATAGAGTAGGTATATCTGGCAGCAGGTTTCTTATAGGTGCCTATGGGGTGCAAGGCAGCAGAGGCATGGCGTTTTTTGGAAAAGTGGAGCAGTAGGTTACTAAGTATTAAAAATTCATTTTGGAGTGCCCGGGATTTTGGGCACTCTTTTTATTTTCATCCAAAATATGTTTGTGAACAATTAATCAATAAAAATGCTAAAGCAAATCTTCACTGCAATGAATAAATTCGCCCGGTGATAAGCCAGCAAACCATACAGCAGATCGTAAGCCGCCTCGATATTATCGAAGTGGTGGGCGAGTATGTAAAGCTAAAAAAACGCGGTGCCAATTATCTTGGTCTCTGTCCTTTTCACAACGAAAAAACTCCGTCTTTCACGGTCTCCCCTGCGAAAGAAATTTATAAATGTTTCGGTTGCGGCAAAAGTGGCAATACCATCAGTTTTTTGATGGATCATGATAAGCTGAGCTATACCGAGGCATTGAGATGGCTTGCAAAAAAATACAATGTTGAAATAGAGGAAACCGCCATCGATCCGGATTATAAAGAACAGCAACAGGCTGCTGATAGTCTTTACATCCTTAACCAGTTTGCCCGCCAGTTTTTTGAAGACCAATTATGGAAAGATGAAAACGGTCACGCCATCGGGCATTCCTATTTAGAACAAAGAGGATTTACCGATGATATTATCAAAAAATTTCAACTCGGGTATTGCCCGGCTGAAAAAGGCGCATTTGCCGATGCTGCCATTAAAAACCAGTATAATCCAGAAGTTTTATTAAAAAGCGGGCTTGTTGTTCAACGCGATGGCGTTTATTACGACAACTATCGTGACCGCATCATTTTCCCGATCCATAACCCTATCGGAAAGATCATTGGCTTCGGTGCAAGACTCATTAAAAAAAATGATAAGGCCCCCAAGTATATCAACACACCCGAAAATGAAGTGTATGTAAAAAGCAAAGTGCTCTATGGCATTCATTTTTCCAGGCAGGCCATTGATAAAAATGATGAATGCCTGATGGTGGAAGGTTATACTGATGTAGTAAGCCTGCACCAGGCGGGTGTGGAAAACGTTGTTGCCAGCGGCGGCACATCACTTACCCCTGATCAATTGCGGCTTGTAAAAAAATACACCAATAATCTCACCATTATTTATGATGGTGATAGTGCCGGTATCAAAGCTGCTTTAAGAGGTCTTGATCTTGCACTGGAAGAAGGCCTACAGGTACAATTAGTTTTAATACCGGATGGGGATGATCCCGATAGCTACGTAACAAAAGTTGGCAAGGATGCATTTACGGAATTCATAAAAACGAACAAAAAGGATTTCATTCTTTTTCAACTGGAGATAGCTTTACAGGATGCAGGTGACGATACCCGGAAACGAAGCGAGGTAGTAAACAGGATTGCCGAAAGTATCAGCCGCGTCAATAAAGCAGAGGATTTTACTAAACAGCAGGATTATATAAGACAATCGGCTTCTTTACTCAACATTGATGAAGCCGGACTTACCACACTGGTAAATAAATTCATAAGAGGGCGTGTAGAAAAAGTAGAAAGAAAACAGGGTTATGAAGCCGCTGCTCTTGATGCCGAAACAAAAGAAAATGAACAAGCCATCGATGATAGCCTGAGCCTGATCATCGGGAATGAGTTACAGGAAAGAGCTGTTATCAAATGCCTCTTGCTTCATGGCACAAAGGCAATGGACGAAAACCAAACCATGGCCGATTTTATTTTTAGAACATTACAATCCTTTCACTTTGACAATGCATTACTCAATAAAATTTTTCATACCTACAAAAGCTGGTATGATGCAGGCATAGAACCCACTGAAAAATCTTTTCTTTATTATGGCGATGATGCCATGAGCCATATGGTGATATCGCTGGTTGACTTTCCTTATGAAATAAGTCCGCGTTGGACGGTGATAGAACAAGGACATAAATCCAGCAGTGATAAAGACACCAGCAGCAACGACGTAAAACTCTCAGTGGATTATTTCAGGCTACGAAAACTAAAATATATGCTGGAAGAAAACCAGCAGGAACTTGAAAAGGCAAAAGACCCTGCATTACAGCGCTCTTTGATAGAACTGCACCTGGAATTAAAAAAATATGAAACAGATATAACGAAAGAATTAGGCACTGTGATCCTAAGATAGGATAATCAATTGCCTGCCTCAGTTTGCCAAAGGCCTTTCCTTTGTTTAATTCGTTTCGACAAGCTCAACCTGATATTATGTTACTCTATATTGATTTAGCGTTGAGCATTTGTATTCTAATAAAGTTTTTACCTTTATCTCATGACATCTTACGATACCATTACCGAGGGATTAACGGATCTGAAATCCAAAGGTTATACCATTGACTTCAACCTGGCATTTGATAAAGTCACTTGCAGGGAAACGGGTATTTTTTTATACCCGGATGATTTTGAAATTATGGAAGTGCATCATTTTGACGGCCTCACCGATCCCGGTGATGATAATATACTTTATGCCCTCCAATCAAAAGATGGCAATGTAAGAGGGGTGCTCGTTAGCGCCTATGGCGTGTATGCTGAAGAAATGGATGCTGGTATGCTGCAGAAACTGACGATACATCATTAGAGTCCGCCTGAAATAACCACCAACTCTCTTGTATATGCGACTTGTTATTTTCATAATTATATCCCTACTCTGTTTTACATCAGCGATGGGCCAAGAGAATATATTTGGAGAATATAAGGAGGATACGACAGCAGAGATTCAGCCACCCTATTCATTAAAATTAAATTGCGACGGCAGTTTTTTATTTGAGTATAAATCCAGTATGATATGTGGGAAATGGGTTGTTGGTAAGAAGCAAAATCTCATACTAAAAGCTGATTCAGGGACAGGTATATTTAAAACAGTAAGTCGAAAGAAAAGATTGGAATATTACATAAGAGACAATCATCTTTATGGAAATAATAAGGCAATGTCAAAAAGGGAATATAAGAGGACTAACAGGCTTTATGATAGAAGCACAGGAGAAGGACACTCTCACGAACCCTATACAGAATATAAAGCGAGACAAGAAAAAAGTTTTTTAATGAATGTGAGGCCCTTTGATTGTAAGTAAAATAAAAACATTTATTACTCAGGCCACTTAAGCAGAATGGAATTGCTTTCAGTATACGGGAGTGACACAACGATGTTCCCTCTATATTCAAAAGCCTATACAAAAATCTACCCTTCTTTCTCCATCACTTTTACCAATTCGGTCAGCCCAATCGTAATAGGTATCACTCCTACCTGCACAATGGCTTTCTTGCCTCTTATCTCTTTCACCGTTCCTACCTGGTGATTCTTTTTCATTCGCACCTTATCTCCTTCTTCGATGGCTTCATTTAACTCAATAAATTTATCAGCAAGCTTCCTGTCTTTCTTCTGTTGCATCTGCTTTTGTTTCTGACCAAACAGCAACGCTTGTATTAGCTTCACCACTTCCTCTTTATTTTCCGTTTTACGCCATTCAATCACCATTGCCTTTAACTTACGTTCCATTTCTTTCAGGTAAACAAGCTGCTCCTGCCGATGCTTATTTTGTTCTTTTAGTATTTCAACCTGCTGCTTATGTTTTTCTTTATCTATCACTTGCTCCATTTCCTTTTTCAGGCGTTCATTTTCTTTTAACAGCCTATGCAGGTCTTTTTCCTTTCCTTCCAGCCTTTGAAGATCCTGTTCCGTTCGGTTTAATAATGTATCCAGGGTAAAATGATCTTCGTCAACCAGGCTCCGTGCACGTTCTATCAATGGCTTTGGAAGACCAATGCGTTCTGCAATGGAGAATGTATAACTGCTGCCGGGCTTTCCCACAACCAGTTTATAAAGCGGCGACAGGCTTTCTTCATCAAACTGCATGGCACCGTTGATGATGCCGGGCACCCGGTTTGCCATTACTTTTAAATTAAGGTAATGCGTAGTAACCACACCAAAGGAATGTTTACGGCCAAGTTCTTCCATAATTACTTCTGCAAATGCACCGCCCAAATTGGGGTCGCTGCCGCTTCCTAACTCATCAATAAAGAACAATGTTTTACCGTTAGCTGTTTCTATGAAATGTTTCATATGCCGCAGGTGCGATGAATAAGTGCTTAACTCAAATTCTATACTCTGCGTATCCCCAATATGAATGTATAACTGCCTAAACACACCAATAACACTTAATAGATGCAGAGGCACCAGTAAGCCAGCCTGCACCATCACTTGAATGAGACCGATCGTTTTCATGGTAACAGTTTTGCCACCCGCATTGGGACCGCTTATTACAAGAATCCTGTTCTTCTCATCCAGTCGTATATCCAGAGGTATGGTAGGCTTTCCTGCTTTTTGATTGTACAGGTATAACAAGGGATGATAAGCCTGTTTTAATTCAAGGTGTGCCTTATTAATAACAGAAGGAAGATTGGCATTCATACTAATTGCCAGTGAAGCCTTGGCACGTATAAAATCAAATTCGCCTATAATGTCGTGATAATTTTTCAACAACGAGGCATAAGGCATCAACTGCGATGTAAGATGACGAAGTATACGGTATACCTCCCGGCTCTCATCGTTTTCCAAAGAAAATATTTCATTGCTTAGACCTGTTGTTTCTTCGGGTTCAATAAAAGATGTTTGCCGGCTGTCACTTTCACCATGTAGCACACCTTTCACCATTCTCTTATTTTCCGCAAACACAGCCAGCACTCTCCTGCCGTTCATGAAGCTTTCTTCCATATCAGCCAGGTAACCCTGCTTATTCATCTTCTGAATAATACGGTCAAACATGCGGCGCAGCTCAATACGCTTCCTGTAAAGACTCATGCGGATTCGCTGCAGTTCTTCGCTTGCATTATCTTTTACTACTCCCTGCTCATCCAGGACATCACTAATAAGCTCAGTAATTACTTTCTCGTAGTAGCTATCCTCAATCACTTTGGTAAGTGCAGGATAGGCTATTCTTTTTTCTGTATCAAACCAATGAAAAACGCTTTTCATGCTCTCCATCAGCTTCCTGATAAGCAAAAACTGTTCACCGCTCAAGACAGCGCCGGGTATACCCAGCAGCTTTATTTCCCTTGCCAGACCATGCGTGAAATCATTGGGAAAATATTGCCCCGCTTCAAGCAGGAGTTTAAATTCATTCGCCTGGTTCAGCTCGGTCTCAATGTATTGAATATGGGTATGTATCCGCAGTTCTTCCGATTTGGTAGTGGCATACTCCGTTTTGCATTGCTCCGCGAGTAAGGCCTTTACCTTATCGAACTCCAATTGCTCCAATGCTGATTCAGGGTATAATCGCATACTGATAACTTATCAAAAAAGTAAATTTCGGGTTTTGAATGGGGAAGAAAAACAACTTTTTGTAAAACAAAAATAACAGATGGCGCCCCGCAGCTTGATTTTACCTGCGCCATTTGGCCCATAAATACCTATAGCAAGGGTAATCCTTGAATCGGCTGAGTGGTATTTGCTGCAGGCTAAGCACCAGGAGCAGGTAAGCATAAAGGCAATTGTTAAAAAACAAAAAGCTGTTCATTTGAATAGAACAGCCTTCTTAAAATATTTTTTTATAGCGTTACATATGTGCAACTGACCATTCAACTGATAATCCACTATTAAAAATCCTGATGGCGTACCCTGATTTCCCAATAAGAGTTGCATAAGGAATTGGTGAAGCACTAATGGTTACATCTTTTACCGGATCGGTTGTACTAAACTGTCCGGCAGCATCAAAAGCATTCAATGTAGCATATGGTGTTAAGCCTGTTGGTGAATCAACAATAAATGCCACAATTCCGGGGAGTTTATACCCATCGCCAAGAGAGATCTTTAATGATGCATTTCCATCACTTTTTTCAGTAACGACAACCGTACCGGAAACCGTGCTGTCAGCGCCAACTCGATTATAAAGTGTATAGGTTTTTGTTTGAGGCACAAAAGGTGTCCCAGGATCTCCTTTGTCGCAGGAACTGACAAATAATGTAATAATGGCCAAGAAATAGAAAAAAGGGTGGTTTAAAGCTTTCATTCTGAGCATAGACTTTTGTTTTAAGTAATAAATTATAGGTGCCAGGTTCAATGATTTGAAAAGAACGTGCCAATTTTCAAAACCTGATATACAAACTGTTAATCTAATTATAACCGGAATAACCTGGCTACCCTATATTTGCCGCTCATTTTTAAGGTGTCATGGCCAAGAAATTTACAAAAGAAACCTATCTCTACTGGTACGAGTTGATGCTCCTCATCCGCCAGTTTGAACTGAAAGCTGAGGAAATGTATAAAATGGCGGGCAAGATCCGCGGCTTTTTCCACGCCTATATTGGGCAGGAAGCTATTGCTGCCGGCTGTATGACGGCTACAAAACCCGAGGATGCATTCATTACCGGGTATCGTGATCATGGTTTGGCTATAGCTAAAGGTGTGTCGCCCCAAAGTTGCATGGCAGAGCTTTATGGCAAAGCAACCGGCAATGCAAAAGGCAAAGGGGGCTCTATGCACTTCTTTAGCAAGGAACACCGCTTTTTTGGCGGTCACGGGATTGTAGGTGCGCAGATCGGTACCGGCGCTGGCATCGCATTTGCCGAACAATACCAGGGTACTGATACCGTGAGCCTTACATTTTTTGGAGATGGTGCTGCCAGGCAGGGTATGTTGCACGAAGTGTTCAACCTTGCCATGTTATGGAAACTTCCTGTGATATTTATTTGCGAGAACAATAACTATGCAATGGGGACCTCTGTTGAGCGTACCAGCAACGTAAGAGATATTTATACACTGGCTGATGCTTACGATATGCCCGGTGACGCGGTGGATGGTATGAGTCCTGAAGCAGTCCATGAAGCTATTGAAAGAGCAATAAAACGTGCCCGTGAAGGCGGTGGTCCTACATTGCTTGAAATGAAGACCTACCGGTACAAAGGTCACTCTATCAGCGATCCGCAGAAATACCGTACCAAAGAAGAGGTGGACGAATACAAGTCAAAAGACCCGATAGAACAAATACTTCAAACCATACGCACCGAAAAAATAGCAAGTGAAGAAGAGTTGGAAGCAATTAATACCCGTGTAGATGCATTGGTAGAAGACAGTGTAAAATTTGCTGAAGAGAGCCCCTGGCCCGATGACAGCGAAGTATTAAAAGATGTGTACGATATAGACGACCCAGCTTTATTTGTACTTGATTAAAGCGATAGGCACAGTTTTCTTCAGATTTTAAAATTTTAAATTAATATAATGGCCGAAACAAAAAAAGTGCAGCAGGAAGTGGCGCAGGAAAAAGACCAGGCAACAATAGTGATCGACAGAGCCAAGGGCTTTTGGGATAAATACAGTAAGCCCATTACTTATGTAGCAGGAGCTATCATAGTACTCGCCGGCGGATGGTATGGATATAAAAAATTATATGCTGAGCCACAGGAACAAAAGGCTGCTGATGCCATCTGGCATGCACAGGCATACTTTGAGCAGGATAGCGTAAAGCTTGCACTAAGCGGGGATGGACAGTTCCCAGGTTTTGAAAAGATCGCCAAAACATATAGCGGCACAAAATCGGGTAATCTTGCCAATTTTTATGCAGGCATCTGCGAGTTGAAGCTTAAGGATTATAATAAAGCCGTTAGTTATTTAAGTGATTTTAGCACTGATGCAAAAGAGATTCAGGCTATTGCCTATGGACGGCTGGCAGATGCTTATAGTGAATTAAATAAAAATGACGAGGCTATTAAGTACTATGATAAAGCGGGTCATCATTACCCCGAACAGGAAGCGCTGAGTGCGGAAAATCTTTTCAGGGCCGGTTCGAAATGCGAAATACTGGGAAAGAATGAAGAGGCTATCAAATATTACCAGGAGATAAAGGAAAAATACAGTCGCACCGACCGGGGATACCAGATAGATAAATATCTGGCAAGGTTGGGAGTAGTAACAGTGGAGTAAAATAACTATGGATCGACATAAGTGTAAAATACGAGCGACCAATTTGAATGGTCGCTTTTTTGTTTTCATTATCTTCCTTAGTGGTACTTTAGCAAACTATCAGTATCGCTAGAATATCACCGATCATGGCATCTAAAGGAAACGAGCAACTCTTAGAAAATAACAACAGTTCAGTTGGTGAAGTGAATGAAGTTGTTATTGTGAAAACAGAATGGAACGCTGCTATCGTTGATGAACTGGAAACAGGTTGCAGGAAAGTGCTGGAAGCGGCGGGAGTTAAAAATATTTCCATACTGGCTGTACCAGGCGCAGTCGAAATTCCTTTTGCCATAAAAGCTTATGAAAGTTTTTCTGCTTATAAGGCAGATGCTTTTATAGCACTTGCCTGTGTTATCAGGGGAGATACACCTCATTTCGATTATGTATGCCAAAGCGTAACACAGGGTATTACTCTTTTAAATACACAGTTAGATGTACCTGTCATATTTGGGGTGCTTACTGTGAATACCGAAGAACAGGCAAGAGAAAGAATGGGTGGTAAGCATGGTCACAAAGGAGAAGAAGCTGCTATAACTGCATTAAAGATGATAGCGCTTTGCAAAGCACTTAGCGAAACAAATGAAGCGGATCAATCTTAATTTTTTTACAAATGAGTTTTTCAGAAACAAATGGCACAGAAAAAAAACCTTCTATCCAGAAGATGTTTTCAGTTTCACTTTTTGTTCCATGCTTTATAGACCAATTGTATCCGTCAGTTGCATTTAATATGGTAAAAGTTTTGGAGAAAGCTGGCTGTGCCATTAGTTATAATGCCAATCAAACCTGTTGTGGTCAACCCGCCTTTAATGCAGGGTTTTGGGAAGACGCCAAAGATGTATGCTCAAAGTTCATAAAAGACTTTAGTAAAAATGAGTATATCGTAGCGCCAAGTGCAAGCTGCGTAGGCTTTGTAAGAAATTATTACGGAAAGCTTTTTAAAGGTTCTTCCCAAAAAAGAGAACTGGCAGAATTGCAGGAGCGTATCTATGAATTTAGTGAGTTTATGATCAAGGTGATAGGTGTAGATGATGTTGGTGCAGTGCTGAAAGGAAAAGCTACTTATCATGATAGCTGCGCAGCATTGCGTGAATGTGGTTTGAAACAGGAGCCACGACAATTGCTCAGCAAGGTAAAAGGATTGGAACTGGTAGAGATGAATGATGTGGAAACATGTTGTGGTTTTGGTGGAACCTTTGCGGTAAAGTTTGAACCCATCAGCGTCGCCATGGCAGACCAGAAGGTCACGAATGCAAATGCTACCGAGGCAGAGTATCTTATCAGCACCGATATGAGTTGCTTAATGCATATAGACGGTTACGCAAAAAAGAAAGGATATACTATGAAGAGCATGCATCTGGCAGATGTACTGGCAAGTGGATGGTGATGATCGTGAGTGGTGAATGGTTAATCATGCGTGCATTCTCTTATTTTCTATCTCCAACCTTTTATCTGTCGTCTGTCATCAGTCAACCCTCACCTCTCTTACAATCCCGAATAATAATCATATCCTCTTTCAGCCCAATAGTCGGGCGGCGGGTCGTTGTCGAAATAAATGGTGCCAATACGTTTGATACTTTTAATACCATATTTCACAGGTATGATAAGTCTTAAGGGATATCCCTGGTTCGCAGGAAGAGGTTTGCCGTTAAGTTCATAGCAAAGGATAGTTTGGCTGTGCAAAGCGCTTGGCATATCAATGCCGACATAATATTCTTCATCAGGCGTGAATAACCCTACGTACTTCATTTGTTCTTCGTCTTTAAGTCCATAGTGCTCCATAAAATCAGCCAACCTTACACCACTCCACCATGTTACCTGGCTCCAGCCTTCTATACATTTAAAATTATAGATCACATCCACCTTTGGAAGCTTTTTAATTTCATCAAGCGTTATAAAGAGTGTGTCACCATTTGTTTTTACTACCAACAACTTCCAATTGCTGATATCAATACTGCTGTTTAGTCCGAGGTCGCCGTTTACTCTTGCCTGTTTTGCCGCATCGCTACGGGGATATTCTTTTACAAGATGATCAGCACTGAAGGCTTTGCCAAATATCTTTTCATTTACCTGGTGTCCTTTTCTCAACGGTATTTTAATACCACCTAATATGCCGCCATCCAAAGGCTGCCGTTGCAACCAGTTCCATGACAATACCGCAACCGCTACCAGCAGTGCAAACAGGAAAAAAGAAATAAAAGTTTTTTTTGCGATGAGCTGCTTTGTATTCAGCGTGGAGTTTTTTAAAAAATTTGCCATAAAAACACAGCCCCTTTAGATACTTAATAAACTTTATATCCCTTAATACCGTAATACATTAGCAACTAAACAACCAATCAACTAATCTCCCTCCACCACCTCAAAACCCGCTACCATTCCCCTGAAATTATTCCAGCCCGCGAGTATTACCTGTATAATATGAACAATAAAAAAGATGCAATAGCCCATCGTAAGTATAAAATGTTCCGCTCTTGCCCATTCGTAGCCGCCACAAAGCCAGGTAAGCCAGCCAAACTGCACCGGCTTATAAATTGACAACCCTGTAATGATAGAGCCCAACCCCATTAAAATAATAGCGGTATAAGCTATTCTTTGCGCAGCATTGTATTTGAAATACACAGGCTTTGTCTTTTTGATATGCAGGTCGTGCAAAACCACCAGCCATGCTTCTTTAAACGATCCTTTTTGCGGAAGAAGAAAACGCCATTCCCCTGAAAATACCGTGTATAAAACATATAAAAAGCCATTAATAAAGAAGAACCACATGAATACAAAATGATAAGCCATTCCTTCGGATAAGCGATGCGTGATGTGTAATGCGTCATAAAAAGATTGAGGAAAAAATTTGATAAGTTCTTTGCCGCCGATCTTTACAGCATATACATCATTTGCCCAATAGATCAAGATGCCGCTCCAGATCATAATGCCCAGCAGGGGAAAGTTGAGCCAGTGAAACCAACGAATGGCTAATGGATGTTTTTTTACGATCTTCTTCAAAACAATGAAGTGATTGTTCAGGATACAAGTTAAAAATAAAGGAGCACATTGCTATGCCCCTTTCACTGCTACACTGAAATAAATGGTTTTTATTTTGGCATTTCCACGTGGTCTATCACATGTATCACGCCATTACTCTGGAAAACATTTTTGATAGTAATGCTGGCCATGCCTCCCTTTTCATCCCATACGATTATTTTATTTCCTTTTTTACTGAAATACAGGTCACCACCTTCTACTGTTTTCAGCGTTCCTTTTCCACCGCCTTTTGCAATAAGATCACTGAGTGCAGCGGCATCGTATTTCCCGATCACTACATGATAAGTAAGCACTTTTGAAAGCATCGCTTTGTTTTCAGGTTTCAGTAAAGTGGCTACCGTTCCCTTCGGTAGCATATCAAAAGCTTCATTGGTGGGAGCAAACACGGTGAATGGGCCCTCACCTTGCAAGGTTTCAACAAGATCGGCTGCCTTTACAGCCGCTACCAGCGTGGTATGATCTTTTGAGTTAACAGCGTTTTCAATAATGTTTTTGGTAGGATACATGGCTGCTCCGCCTACTTCCACTGAATTTTGTGCAATTAAGGTGCTTCCTGAAAGAATTGTCGCAAATAACAGTATGACTGTCTTAATCGTTTTCATATCTGATGTGTTTTGTTTGAATAGATCGGTTTGAAATTAATTTGATAAGTATGGTTTCATGAAATCAACGAATCAGTTACGAGATATGCTTTGCTTTTGGATTTATGAATAAAAAAATATTTGTAAGCGCATTAAGCAGGTCGTTTAAATTTGTGAAAGGTGAGAGCCGAAAAAATGATTGAACTCACAAATCGTACATCAAAAAGCATAAATTGTAGATTATCATGGCTTATTGGTTAATAAAATCTGAACCCTTCAAATACAGTTGGGACAAGTTTGTAAAAGACAAACAAACATTCTGGGACGGAGTACGCAATTATGCTGCCCGCAATAACCTGAAAGCAATGAAGAAAGGAGACGAGGTGTTATTCTATCATAGCAACGAAGGTTTGGAAATTGTGGGCATTGCTAAAGTTGCAAAAGAACATTACCAGGATCCGACTACAGATGATCCTAATTGGGTAGTGGTTGATTTCAAGCCATACAAGGCTATGAAAAAGCCGGTGTCGCTGGTTACTATGAAAGCAGACAAGCGCCTGGCAAACATGCAGCTGGTCAAAATAGGAAGACTGTCTGTATCTGCCGTTACCGACGCTGAATGGGATGTGATCATGGAATTGGGAGGGATGAAGTAAGGCTATAAGATATTTGTTTTAATTGTTTTAAAGGAGTAATCAAGCAAGAATGATTACTCCTTTTTCATTAACAAAACATGAAGGTTACTTTTTTCTGTGTGCAAGAATGAATAATCCGCAGGCCTGCGTTTTTTTTCATTTCAAAAATCAAAAACTCATGAAACGCAACATCATGCTGCTCTGTGCAGCATTAGTAATCTTTGTGTCAGCCTGCCATTGGTTCAATTCTTCTTCTTCAAAAACACCCGGTAGTATAGTGGGCGTATGGGTGTTAGACAGTTTACAAGCAAACGATACTTCAAAGAGCATTGGCCAGCAAATTCTACTAGCTGGAATAGATAGTGGAAACGTGTATTGTCAATTCAATAAAGACAGCAGCTTTCAATCCGTAATAGGTAAAGATTCTACCAAAGGGAAATTTGCAATAAGCAAGGATACGGTTAGTATTCAGGAATTCTCTTTATTTCATTCGTATGCTTATTCAATAGTGGGTGATTCTGCACTTCTGCTTACGGATGTTGATTCTACAAGGTTCCTGTTTCACAGGAAATTATAAGAGGCCCCGATTGCTTCCTTTTTTCTATTTCATTTATTCATCATTAAAAATCAATGCATGAAAACATATCTTTTTGTGCTACTTATTTTACTGGTAGCATGCATAGCTTCCTGCGGTACAACACCTGATAAGACGAATACTCCTGGAGCGGCCGCCAATCAAAAACAGGATCTCTTATCATTAACGCAACTAAATAGAGTTGCAGCCGACTCCGTTTCAAGCGCTGTTAATGAAAACGACAAAGACGAGGTTTATCAAAACGGTCAGCAACCTTACCTTGATTGGGATAAGAAAATCATTAAAACAGCTGATATACAATCCGAATCCAAAGACTATAAGATCTATAACCAGCAACTGCACCACCTTATCAAACATTATGGTGGCTGGACCGCAGCGGAAGACGAAACACAGGAACCCTACAAACTAAGTAACAGAATTTCTATTAAAGTGCCTATCAATCAATTTGAAGCCATGGTACAGGCCATTACAGGTCTCGATGGAAAATTGGTTGAAAAAAAGATCAGCAGTGAAGATGTAACCGGCCAGGTGGTGGATGCCAGGGGAAGAATAGAAGCAAAAAAACAGGTCCGTGAAAGATACATGGAACTGCTAAAGCAGGCTAAGACCATGGAAGACATTTTGAAAGTACAAGAAGAAATAAATGGAATACACGAGGAGCTTGAACTAACTTCTACCAGGCTTGAAAGTCTTCAGCATCAATCAGCGTATAGTACTATCAATATTAATTTCTTCCAATGGGTGAATGGTGAAGCACCGAAACCTGATGGCGAATTCAGCTTTGGGAGCAGGTTGGTAAATGCTTTGGAAAATGGCGCCAGGTGGCTGATGGAACTGACAATAGGGCTGTTATCTATATGGCCTTTGCTGATTGCTTCAATACTATTCTACATGTATATCAGGAGAAAAAACTTTTTGAAGACGACAACAGTAAAAGCAAAAACGGACAATAAGTAGGTCTTTGGGAGCAAGACATGAACGAAGCAATCTTTGATTTTTTGAAATTGCTTCACCACTCTTCTGCCGGAAGCGGGGTCTGGTTCGCAAATGGCCTGTAATAAAAAACACTCATGGCAACAGCTATGAGTGTTTTGCATATTTTACTATACAACTAACTAAACCGAGCTGACATTCCTGATCCTGCTGCCAAGCCAGCTATCTTTTACTGGCAGTAACCACTTGTGAAGCAGGTCATATTTTGTTTGCACCAGGTTGTTGAAATAGATGGTGGCGGGTTCTATAAATCCATTTTCAATGGCATAGCTTATTTGCTGCAATGGCAACATCTGCACTTTATCTTCTTTTACAAATGCAAGTGTCATGCGGTCGAACATGCTTACGTTAAAAAGCCTTTCAATTTCCTTTACCACTCTCACAGAGCTGTCGGTGCTACAGCCGCTTACACCTGTTGCAGATTCATCTGCCATGAATATGATGAACTGGCCAAAGATCAAATTAGCATAACCTTTTACAGGTACTCCATGACTTTTCCAGTTTGCAACAAAATCTTCAAGAATTCCTTCGATCTGCAGCGCCTCGCTCATTAAAAACATGCGGCTGCTTTGATAGATCCATACACGGCTTTCATTGGCAAAATCTTCGGGTACCAGGTGCTTCCATTTGGGGAGTGTTTGCATGTTGCGAAGCTACGTTATGATATAAGAAAAACCTATTAACAGTACAGGAGGATCGATCCGGGGTTACTGATTTTTATGTTGTTTAACAGAAAGTTATTTTGTAGTCTGGGCACCTATTTTCGCGCCAAGCTTTTCAAATTCTATATCGTTGGGCTCCCATAGTTCAATCTTGTTGCCTTCTATATCAAGAATATGAACAAATTTTCCGTACTCAACTGTTTGAATAGTGTCAGTTACTGTTACACTTTCCTTTTTAAGCTGATCAATCAATACTTCCAGGTTCTCTACCCTGTAATTGATCATAAAGTCCTTTGTTGAAGGTTCAAAATATTTTGTTGTTTCTTTAAATGGACTCCACTGCGTAAAACCCTTTTTTGTGGTATCTGCGCCTTGCCTCCATTCAAAAACTGCCCCATATGGATTAGTGTTCAAACCAAGGTGTGTCTTGTACCATTCTCTCACTTTGCCAGGGTCTTTGCATTTGAAAAAGATACCGCCAATACCTTTTGCTCTTTTTAGTGATGGTTCTTCACCATTGATGCCAATAATGATAGACCTGAAAGCAAAGCCAAGTCCGAAGGTGGCAACAAACGCCAAAGTAATCAGTATTCTTTTTTTCATTTTTGATGGATTGAAGCTTATGAAATATCCCGTTCTAAAGTTGCAGTTTGTATCAATACTATGTCGCTCAACTCAAATATAGATGCGAATTTCTATATAATTAACGCCAAGACAATTTTTATAAAGAACATTACTTGCCTTATTCAAATAAAAAAACTGGTTGCAAACCAAAGTTTACAACCAGCTTAATTTTTATTCTTTCAGCCTGTAAGATTTCAGTGATCTACAAGTCGGGAACTAACCGGCATGATCGGTCAGCTTATGAAAGATGCTGTTCGATCTTTTTTACAAAATTGCTTTTGGGTTGTGCTCCAACCAGTTTATCTACTACCTGCCCGTTCTTAAAGAAAAGTATAGCAGGTATGGATGTAATACCATAATTAATGCTTACCTCGGGGTTGTGATCAACGTTTACTTTTCCTACACTGATCTTTCCATTATATTCCTTGCTAAGGTCTTCGATTACGGGGCCAATAGCACGGCATGGGCCACACCATTCTGCCCAAAAATCAACTACGGTCAACTTATCGCTGCCAAGTACATCAGTTTTAAAACTGGCATCTGTGAATTCTAAAGCCATTTTCTATAATTTTTTAAGTGAGAAATCTTTTTTTGTAATAAAGAGCCGACAAAAATAAAGCCATCCCTTTAATACCGGCCTTTTGGCTTATTCACATTTTAATCAGTACCAATTGGCATTTATACGCTGACACTGAGACACAAATTTGTTAAATAAACCTAAAGAGCGATCACTCTATAAAGCTAAGGATGTGTATCCTATTCCGCAAATAAAATGACACATAGATTGATCAAAATATTTTTAATTTCATCAGCAAAACTGTTGCTATGCGAAGCTTGCACTTTATTGCTCTTATTCTCATACTTAGTATAAGCTGCATACAGAGGGGAAAACAAGCAAATAATCAGCCCGTTCGGCCAGATGTGATCCACTGCGGTGCCCAAACCACTGATAAAGCCTGGTATAGTTCCGGCAGTAAAGCGCCAAAGCTGCAAGGTCTCGATGGAATTGCTTTCAAAATCTCTACCAACAGCAAGGAAGCACAGGAATATTTTAACCAGGCCATGATGCTTTCCTATGGATTCAACCATGCAGAAGCCGCCCGTTCTTTTTTTGAAGCTTCAAGGCTCGACTCTAACTGTGCTATGGCTTATTGGGGTTTTGCTTATGTGCTTGGCCCGAATTATAATGCGGGAATGGAAGAAGATAATTATCAAAGGGCTTACCAGGCATCGCAAAAAGCCATGTCGCTGTCCGCTACCTGCACCGAAAAAGAAAAAGCATTGATCCGGGCTCTGACCTTTCGATATGCGGCAGAGCCGCCAAAAGACCGGAAACAGTTGGACAGTGCTTATTCCAATGCCATGAAGAAAGTATATGAAGCTTATCCATCCGATCCCGATATCAGCGCCTTGTATGCTGAATCGCTGATGGATATGCATCCATGGGATATGTATGATAAAAAGACAAAGGAACCACGTTCATGGACGCCTGAAATTGTAGCGGTTCTTGAAAAACTCATCATGCAATATCCCAAACATCCCGGGGCTCCTCATTTTTACATCCACGCGGTAGAAGCTTCAAAGAGCCCCGAGAGAGGACTTGCAAGCGCTCACCTGTTGATGTCCCTGGTGCCGGGGTCCGGTCACCTCGTGCATATGCCTTCTCACATTTTTATCTGGACAGGAGACTATCATATGGGCTCTGTTGCCAATCAAAAAGCAATACTAGTAGATAGCACTTATGTTACTGCCTGTCATGCACAAGGCGCATACCCGCTGGCTTATTACCCGCACAACTATCATTACCTGGCTGCAACCGCCACCTTTGAAGGAAATTCAAAACTGGCCTGGTGGGCAGCGAAGAAAGTACAGGAAAACACCGCCAAAGATGTGATGAAACAGCCCGGTTGGGGAACCCTTCAGCACTACTATACCATACCATACTTTGTTGCGGTAAAATTTGGTATGTGGGACAGTATTCTTACGATAGCCCCGTTAGAAAAAGATTTGAGCTATCCTCGTGCAGTTTTGCATTACGCAAGAGGAATGGCAGAGCTCGGAAAGAAAGAGCTGGCAAAAGCCGAAGCGGAATTGGCGGCGCTGAAACAACTGGCTCAGGATTCAGTATTAAAGGAGATCACTATTTGGGGTATCAATAGTTCTTACGACATTGTACAAATTGCTGTGAAGGTACTTGGAGCAGAAATTCAAAGAAGCAAGAAGGATTATCAAAAAGCGATCGCTTTATTCAAAGAGGCAATTGCCATTGAAGACAACCTGAATTATGATGAACCACCGGATTGGTTTTTTTCCGTGCGACATCATTTAGGTACTGCTTTATTGCAATCGGGCAACTATGCAGAAGCTGAGAAGATCTACATGGAAGACCTGCATACCTGGAAGAAAAATGGCTGGGCACTAATTGGGTTGTACCAGTCTTTGGAAAAACAGGGAAAAACTGCAGCCGCACAAGCAGCCAAAAAAAGTTTGGATGAAGCCTGGCAGTATGCCGATTTCAAGCTGGTTTCGTCCTGCAATTTTTAGGGCATGAGTATATCGATCAATACCTTTCGACAAGCTCAAAGTGACAATACTTTAAATGATATAAAAAAGAGGATATCCCTTTTTAGGCAATATCCTCTTTCTATACAAAAATAAAATTTTACAGCGTTTTGATCAGGTCGCTACCCAACTTCACGTAGTCGTCATTCTTAGCTTCTGTAGCCAGGTCAATAGTTTTTTGTGCTGCCGTTTTTGCACCCGCTTTATCGCCTTGCTTAGCAAGTATGCGGGCTTTCAGCATATACATCCAAAATGCTTTGGGATTGCTTTCGATTCCTTTTTCCACCCATTCCTTTGCCTTGTTCAAATCTTTGCCGTTCTCGTAGTAGTAATTGGCAGCCTGGAAATAAGGCTTGTTGTCTTTATTTAAGGCTTTGTCAATTTGTTCCATCACTCTTGCGTCGGTATTAGTGGCGATAGGAACTACAACACCTGTATTATCCCACATCATGCGGAGATCGCAGGTGCTGCTTGTCAGGTTGATAAACTGCATGGTAAAGCTTTCAATTTTATCTGCGAGCTTTATCACCGGAACAGAAACTCTTGCCGCATCATTTCCTTGTTTATAATCTGATGGCGAAGTCACATCTGTGTCTTTGGAAAAGATAACGGTCCACTCATTTTCGCCGGGTATGGTAAGCAATCCGTATTTACCGGCTTTCAATTCTTTACCTCCCACTGTTACATCTTCGCTGAACTCGATAGTGGTGGCATCATTAGCACCGGTGCGCCATACTTTACCAAAGGGTACCAGGTCCCCAAATATTTTTCTTCCCTTCACACCAGGACGACTATAGCTCAGTTCAATAGAACCGGTGCTAAAGTTTTGCTTCATGGTTTGAGTAGGTGATGGTTGGGGAGTTTTCAGTTGTTGTGCTGTACAGGTAAAAGCAGCCAGCATCATTGCCGGCACTATCAGTATTTTTTTCATAAGCAAAAAATTTTTAGAGTTCAAAAATAGCAAAATGAAACTTTGCCGGGATAGAAATACCTGTTACTTACTGTTAACTTTTATAAAGCCAACAATTATTCAAAATTATGAATGTCAATTTCTCTTTGGCGGCGCAACTTTGTAAGTGACCTGGGTGGTTTTGGTGATCGGTGCTCCCGTGGATGGATCCTTGAATGAAATTGAAACTGGAATATTTTCACCTGTACCAGCAACAACTTTCTTATAGGTAGCAAACCCGTAATCAGTTACATCTGTTTTAATACCATTTATTGTAATGGTCGACTTTGCTGCGTTACTAAAAGCGCCTATGCCAGTTTTGATTATAAGTGTATCCCCAGGGGAAAAATAAGTACTATTTTGACTAGTTAGGAATTCAAATTTGTCATAATCTTCCGTTATAGCAGAACAGTTACTATTACAAAATTCAGCTATCACATTACTTGACCTCAAAACATCATTTTGAATTTTGTTTAATAAGGTAAGTGCAGTAATGGTTGGAATATTTTTAAACCAATCTTCCCCCCAACTATTTTGGCTTTGGGCTCCTGTTTGAGATAACAAATTTTGCATAGGAAGAATTGGAATATATCTACGTTGTTGTTCAGGTATAATTTCGATAAGTTGGTTTGTAAATACAGCTAGTGAGTCTTTAAGTTTTTTGCTTTCTCCTCTCTTTATCATCAATCGGTTCACCGTGTTAGGGTTATCTTCATTGAAAACTTTCATGCCATCTTTTTCATGCAGCCCCGCTTCCTTTTTCAACCGATGTTTTAGTTCCTCAATTTGGTCAACCATTTTATTAGCAAGTTGAATAGCGGAATCTACCTTGGGTTGCCATACTTGTACCTTGGCTTCAAACTCTATTTTTTTCTTTTTCTCTTGTATGGTAGCCGAAAGTATCTGGTTTGAATTTACAAGCCCTCTCTTTGCATCAGATAAACTACTATCCACTCTCTTAAAAGCCAGCAATATTTCTTTATTTATGGAATGGCTTTGTAAGGTAATTCCCCGTGTAGCAACAATGCAGACGATGGCTGTGGCTATGATCCAGAGAAATGGAAACTTGGTTGTGGCAGCATGCATAACAGGAAGTTGTATAAAATAAAATTAATAAACGCACGATTGCCTTTAAGCTTTTAATTATAGTCATAAAATAGTTTTAATGTAATTGCCGGGGCAAGCAAATTGTAAATATTTCAAGGTTTTTAAATAGCCGCTGTTAATTTGCCGAATGTTTCGATTGCGCCAGATAGCAATTACCCAATTTAAGAATTATTCCTCCCAGGCTTTTTCTTTTCATAAAAAAGTGGTTGGTATTTGCGGGCCAAATGGCGCAGGCAAAACCAACTTGCTGGATGCCATCTGGTATCTCTGTTTTACTAAAAGTTATTTTACACCAAGCGACAGCCAGGCAATGATGCAAGGCAGTAAAGGTTTCAGGATCGAAGGAGGTTTTGAAACAGGAAAAGAACGATCAAAAGCGGTAGCAATATTGAGGGAAACCGGCAAAAAAGAATTTAGCTTCAATGAAGACTTGTACACAAAGCTTAGCCGGCATATAGGCAAACTTCCAGCCGTGATGATAGCCCCGGATGATGTTGGCATTATTACAGGTGGCAGCGAAGAGAGAAGAAAGCTATTTGATGTGATGCTCTGCCAGCTCAATGCTGAATACCTGCAACAATTAATGGATTATAACAAGCTATTGCTGCAGCGTAACAGCCTTCTAAAGCTGTTTGGAGAGCAGGGCAAAATCGATGAAGCTTTGCTCCATGTCATCGATACACAACTTGCAGCATCTGGCATTTTTATATACCAGCAACGAAAAAAATTTTTGAAAGATTTCCTGGCAGAAGCTGAAACGCATTACCACACTATTTCGCAAAGCAATGAATCTGTTCAGCTTTCTTATGAAAGCCAGTTAAATGACACTGCAAACCCTGTTGCAACAGTGGATAGTTTTCAAAAGCTTTTGCAACAAGCCCGCAGCAAAGACATGGCATTGCAAAGAACAACTGCCGGCATTCACCGTGATGATCTGAAATTACTTTTGAACGGACAGCCCTTTAAACAGGTAGCGTCACAGGGCCAGCGAAAAAGTTTGCTCTTTGCACTGAAGCTTACCGAATTCGAGATGCTGCAGCAATACAAAAAGCTTGCACCCTTATTGTTGCTTGATGATGTATTTGAAAAATTAGACCATTCCCGGATGATGAATCTTTTAGAAGAAGTTTGCAACGAAAAACAGGGCCAGGTCTTTATCACCGACACGCACAGGGAAAGACTTGAAAGCCAATTGTCAGCCATTGGATGTGACTATGAAATTATCGAAATTGGAAATGGTGAGTCTTGAATAATGAAAATTAAAACAATTGGAATTTGATTCATAAATCATATCCGGTAGCTATTGGGACTAAATCGTAAATTGTAAGACGTAAATTAACTTCTTATGTCCGAAATAAACTTTGGTGATGCTATAAAGGAATTCCTGGAAAAAAGCAGGCTTAAAACAGGTGTGCAGGCATTACAGCTAACTGATGCATGGGAAAATATAATGGGCAAAACAATTGCCAAATACACGCATAAACTGGAGATCATCAACCAGACACTTTTCATTCATACTCATGTAGCACCACTGCGGCATGAATTAATATACCAGAAAAGCAAGATCATCGAACGGGTAAATGAGGCAATGGGAGCTGGCACTATTAAGGAAGTAGTAGTAAGATAAAAAGATGACGGACGACGGATAAAATAAATTCACTTTCAACCAATCGCCTGGTCAACCTTCTTAACCAACTCAAAATATCTTATCCCCCTGGTCTGACAGTTTGTGTGCCAATTCATCAAAAACATCTTCTTTGCTATAAATGGCTTGCCGGAGTACATCATTCAATGTCACAACTCCAATAAATTCAGATCCATCAAATACTGGCAGGTAGCGGGTTTTATAAGCATCCAGTAGTTTCATACAATTCTCCACCGTATCTGTACGAGTAACTGTGGGTAGATTGGTGGTCATTACTTCCTCGACTTCGCAGGTATCGCTGGTTCGTCCTTGTAAGATCACCTTACGGGTATAATCCCGCTCACTAAAAATACCTTTGAAATGATCATCATCCATTACCACAAGATAGCTAAGGTTCACGCTGTTCATCATTACAAGAGCGTCAAACACTTTGGCATGACCTTCTATAATGTTTTGTGGTCTTGCCTTACTCCTCAAAATATCTGCGACTGTCTTCATAAAAATTTTTCAAAATTACCGATACAAACTGAATTCAATATGGAAAGTGATGACATAAAAATATAAATATCCATCTAAAATCTCCCGGTGAAGAAAATCTATGAACCGGAATCAAAGCTTACTAATACTTTTTTGGATCAAAAGCCTGTCAGTGTTGGTTTTTGCCAAAGAGAGAGCCCTTTCAAAATTCGATCTTGCCTTTTCCTGATCGATATCCTTATAAAGCTCACCGAGCAGTGCAAAGTAAAAATGATTAGCCGATAGATTAAGTTTCGCAGCTTCTTTAATAGCATCTTCCTTCCCTTTTGCCTTTGAAAGTGCATAGATTCTGTTGAGCGCTGCAACAGGCGAATATTCCATCAACAACAATTGGTTATAAAGCTGCAGGATATTTTCCCATTTTTCTTTTGTATCCGATTTGATCGTATGCCAATAAGCTATGCTCGCTTCGAGATGATATTTTGAAAGCGTTTTTCCTGTGGAGGCCTGCTGAAGATAATAAGCGCCCCTCGCTATCAACTCATGATCCCAAAGAGCCTCATCCTGGTCTTCATATAAAATAATTTCTCCATTTTTATCTTTTCTTGCTTCAAATCTTGAGGCATGAAAGCACATCAAAGCAAGTAATGCGTTTACCTGCGGCTGATTTGTTTTATCATTACCGATTAATAAATACGTAAGCCGCATTGCTTCAAGACAAAGATCGTAACGTAATATGGTATCAGAACTTTCAGAATAATAGCCCTCGCTAAACAACAAGTATAAAGTGCGCAACACTGCTTCCAGTCTTTTGTTGATCTCTGAAGCCGGGGGAACTTCAATTGCTATTTTTTCAACTCTCAATTTTTCCCTTGCTCTTGAAAGTCGCTTGTTGATAGTTTCCTTGCTGGTCAAAAAGGCATTCGCAATTTCATCGATACCAAAACCGCAAAGAATCCGAAGCGCCAGGCCAATTTGAGATTCGATTGAGATAGCAGGGTGACAAATGACAAACAGCATTTGCAGCTGGCTGTCGGTAATATTCTTATCGGATAAATCAATATCAACCTCATTGTTTTCATTGAATAAATGCTTTAGTTGGCCGATAACTTTCTTGTTATAAGTATTATGACGTTCGATATAATTTTTTGCTTTGTTCTTTGCGACGGTATACAACCAGGCGACAGGATTTTCAGGAATGCCTTTATAGGGCCATGTTTCGAATGCCGCCAGGAAAGTGTCTCCCGTTATATCTTCTGCAACCTGTAAATGCTCAATACCCAGAAGTTTACAAAGCACAGCAGTGATCTTGCTGAACTCGGTTCTGAAAAGATGAGGTATTAATTCCTGTTGATTCATAAATCAAACAAAGCCATTTCAAAAAACTAATCGATTGAAAGAAAAGTCCACCTAATGAATACCGTCTCCTTTTGCTATTTTCCTTACCTCCACGGTGTTTCCTTCTCCCTGCAATACGGGGCATCCCTTTGCAAATTCAACAGCTTCATCCACTGAATCTGCTTTCACAATAATGTATCCACCTATCGTTTCTTTGATTTCTCCAAAGGGCCCGTTTGTAACAACATTATTATGTCTTACCACTGCGGCTTCATCGAAAGGGAGGCCATTACCGCCTACAAATTTGCTTTGAGCCGCAATTCCACCGATCCAGTCCATAGTTTGTTTCATCCATATCTCAATTTGTTCAGGCGAGGCAACTTTGTGCCCGTCTTCATGCCTGAAGATCAACATAAACTCTTTCATTCTTTCTTGATTTAAATGTTATTGAATATACTCTATAACAAATGAACCTGTCTAAACAGGACAGTCACAGAAAAAAATTATTCCTGCCAACTATTTACGCTATAAAACTTGCAAGAAATGGTAAGGAACTTTTTTCTACATCCTCGTTTTTAACAATGGAACCTGCTCATTTTTCCAGCTTGAAAAATCACCATGGATGATATGTTTACGGGCTTCCGTCACTAGGTGTAAATAAAATGCAAGATTGTGGATGGAAGCCAATTGCAGACCCAGTATCTCTCCTGCTTTAAACAAGTGGCGCATGTAGGCCTTGCTGTAGTAATTGCTGACGCCACATTCAATACCATCATCGATCACCGAAAAATCCTTTTCCCATTTTTTGTTGTCGATATTGATGACACCCCTGCTGGTAAAGAGCATCGCATTACGGCCATTGCGGGTGGGCATCACGCAATCAAACATGTCTACTCCATAGCTTATGCATTCAAGCAAGTCCCAGGGAGTTCCAACCCCCATAAGGTAACGTGGTTTTTCCGATGGCAAATGCTCACAGCTTAAAGCGCAATATTCATACATCATTTCCGGCGGCTCGCCCACACTAAGGCCACCGATGGCACAGCCTGTTAAATCTTTGGAAGCAATAAAATCGCAGGATGCTTGCCTCAGATCCTTGTATGTGCCTCCCTGTACAATTGGGAAAAGATTTTGTTCATAGTCGTATTTTGGCATTGTTTCTCCCAGCCTTTTGATACAACGATCCAGCCAGCGATGTGTGAGCTCCATGCTTTTTTTTGCATAGATATATTCTGAAGGATAAGGAGGACATTCGTCAAAAGCCATAATGATATCAGCACCAATGCTTCGCTGCGTATCCATTACATTTTCAGGAGTAAACAAATGCTTACTGCCATCAATATGGCTTCTGAACGTTACCCCTTCTTCTGTTATTTTTCTTTGTGCCGCTAAGCTGAAAACCTGGTAGCCGCCGCTGTCTGTCAATATGGGTTTTGGCCAGCCATTGAACCTGTGTAACCCTCCTGCACTCTCAAGTATTTCCAGGCCCGGGCGCAGGTAGAGATGATAGGTGTTTCCCAAAATGATCTGCGCTTTCACATCATCCAGTAGTTGCTGTTTGGTCACAGCTTTTACTGTACCCACTGTGCCCACAGGCATAAAAATGGGGGTGTATATTTCGCCATGGTCAGTGGTGATTTTTCCCGCACGGGCCTTTGACGTTGTATCGCTATGTTCCAGTTGAAATTGAAGTGCAGGCATATGAGTTCCAAAAATATCGGTTTGGTTTTAATAGAGCTATCGGATACAAATTGATTCGGAGTACGTCAAAAAAAGGCACCCCTGGTAGACACCAGGGGTGCAAAACCCTAAACCCTTAAACAGCTATAAAAGTATATCTTCATTTTGAATTACCAAACCATATAAAATCTTTTTTTGAAGTTATGTGTCAGAAAATGACAAAATCTTGGAAAAAGTTTTCTATAGTGTGGATTTGCAGGGAGAATTCAAATTAAGATAAGCAAATAAAACCGCTCATTTGGCGAGTTTAGGTTTTATAAAATTTATCCCTTCTTATAAGCCTTGCTTCACCCCTTTAAATTGATAAAATTATCGAATGAAATAATGACTGGACATTTTATACCTTTTGTATAAAACAAAGGGCAGCAAAGTGAAGTACAAATGGGATTTTTGGTATAGTCAAAAAGAAACTGCACTTATCCACTTTTGTTGCACAGCTAATGGCCGGCGGATTCCAGCGATAGCGCATCCCTTATTTTTGCCACTATGGACTGGAGAATTTTACTCTCACACGTTTGGCTTTGGGTTTTCGTGGCATTTTGCCTTGTAACAGCGATACAACTCTTTTACTACCTGTATTTTTTTATACGACTGGCTTTTTACAAATCAAAAGATAAGTTTCAATCGCAAACCCATCCTGTATCAGTAGTTATATGTGCCCGGGATGAAGCACAAAACCTTGAGAACAATCTTCCATCGATTCTTACCCAATCGTACACCACCACCCACGAAGTGGTGCTGGTAAACGACAACTCGATTGACGATACAAAATTCTTTGCCGAAGAATTAGCAAAGGTCTTTAAGAAATTAAATCCTGTCAACCTGAAGCATGAGGCAAAGCATATTCCAGGTAAAAAATATCCTTTGAGCATTGGCATCAAATCAAGCAAATATGAAGTAATGCTGCTAACAGATGCCGATTGCTCTCCATCGAGTGACTTTTGGATTCAAAAAATGCAGGATGCATACAAGGATGGCATAGAAATAATTCTTGGATATGGTGCTCATAAAAAGCAGAAAGGTTTTTTAAATAGGCTCATCCGTTTTGAGACATTTCATTCTGCACTGCAATACCTTAGCTATGCTTTAGCAGGCAAACCCTATATGGGAGTAGGTCGTAACCTTAGTTATCGTAAAGATCTTTTTTTTCGTGTGAAAGGTTTTTCCTCCATCAATCATATCATGGGAGGCGACGATGATATGTTTATAAATAAAGTGGCCACCGAGCACAACACAGCTATTGTAATTGATAAAGATGCTTTTACTGTCAGCGATCCTCCAACCAGTTTCAACGACTGGTACAAACAAAAAACAAGACATTATAGCACTGCCCGATTCTATAAGCCCTCACATAAGTTTTTATTAGGTCTGTATGGCGCTTCTCATTTCTTTTTTTACCCGCTATTTGCTTTATCGCTTATTTTTTTCGATTGGCGTATTGCATTGGCTGTATTTGGTCTTCGCTGTATTGTCCAAGGTTTCGTATGGTTTAAAACTATGTCAAGGCTTAATGAAAAAGACCTCTTTCCCATATTCTGGCTGCTGGATATCTGGCAATTTTTCTATTACATCATTTTTTCTTTTGCACTGATCAAAAAACCTGGTAGCAACTGGAAATAGTATTAAGAGCATGGAGATCATACAGAAATATTTTTCTGATTTTACAACAGCTCAACTACATCAGTTTGAAAAATTAGAAGCGCTATATAAAGAATGGAATGAAAAAATAAATGTGATATCCCGTAAAGACATCGACAGTCTTTACCAAAATCATATTCTTCATAGCCTCAGCATTGCTGCTGTTTTTGATTTTCAGCCCGGCATGGAAGTAATTGACATTGGTTGCGGTGGAGGCTTTCCCTCTGTTCCACTTGCTATTTTTTTCCCCGAAGTACAGTTTCACGCTGTGGATAGTATCAATAAGAAACTGACGGTGGTAAAGGAAGTAGCGCTAGGTGCAGGCATTACAAATATTACCACCCAACATACAAGAGCTGAAGAGATCAAGAGGAAATTTGATGTGGCCGTGAGTCGTGCTGTTGCACCACTTAAAGATCTACTTTCATGGAGCAGGCCATTACTTCGAAAAAATCATTTCTCACCCGCAACAAACTCTACAACTGAAATTGCAGGTGGTCTTATCTGTTTAAAAGGTGGTGACCTGGCGCAGGAGATACATGATAGCAATAGGCACCCCAAAGTGTGGGAGATAAGTAATTTATTCGAAGAAGATTTTTTTAAAGAAAAATATATACTGCAGGTAACTTAAAAAGGATACTCTTGTACGCGATCAAAGAGATCTGTCCTTTACCACTTCAATTCAAGTTTGCTATTCTTCCTGTCTATATCTGCCATGCGTTGCGATGGATCGATCTCAACTGTTATAACATCTGTCAGCCGGCGCTTTGTATGAATGACAATTGTTGTATTTGTCCACGGCTGTGGTTCATACACTTTTCTTGAAACAGTGTCCTCCGGTAGCTTGGCACCATACATCAGGCTAAGAGGTACATAGTGTAATTCCTTAACACTATCTTTGAAGATAAACATCACATCCAAAGGCATTGGTATTTCGCCCAATCTTTTTATCCGCAGATTGGTACCCTGTTCATCCAGCCATAAACTATCAATTTTATAATCAATAGTCTTTGTGGTATTCATCCAATAATTCGCATACCATTGCAATTGCATGCCGCTCACCTTTTCTGCAACCTTTATAAAATCGTCCGGGGTAGGATGTTTAAACCGCCACTGTTTATAATATTCCAGTATTATCTTATCTCTTGTATCAGCGCCGGTAATATAACCCAACTGCTCCATGAACACTAGCCCCTTATAATAGGCATTATAGTTATAAGCAAAATTTGTAGTGAAAAAATTAGCAGGTGTTGACATGGGTTCTGCCAATGGACTCTTAGCAAGTTTATAATACCGGTCATAATCGCCTGCATAAATAAAGCCTGTGTCTTTTTGAATATAAGCTTGAACGCGGGTATCAGCATATTGTGTAAAGCCCTCATCCATCCAGGCATACAAATTTTCATTTGTCCCAAGCATCATCTGGTACCAGCTATGCATCCATTCGTGTATAGCTCCATCAAGACCAGCGCCACGAAGCATGCAGGCCATGCCATACTCTGTACCACCACCACCGCCATGCAAAAAAGAATATGCGGGGTAAGGATATAAACCAAATGTCTTTGCTATATAAGGATAGGCAAGTACAGAACTGTCCGCTATATCGTACCACTTTTTCTGCTGAGCCGAATCAGTGTACTTATAAATAAAATGCAGCAATGGACCATTTACAATTTTTCTGGTAAAATGGATATAAGAAGTATCGGCAACCCAGGCAAAATCATGAACATTCAAAGCTTTGAATTTCCATGTTCTCACTGAATCATTAACCGGTTTCAGCTCAGAACCATCTTTATCATAACCCCACCCGATCTCTCCACTATTTTCAAGAACAGCAGAGGCACCCAACTTATAGTTTTTATCTAACGTGATATTCACTTCAAAATCTCCCCATACACCGTAGAATTCATGAGAGGTATAATCATCATTATGCCAGCCCAGCTTATCATACTCACTCATTTTTGGGTACCATTGCCCAAGGCTATATCTCACACCTTCTACATTATCCCTTCCGCTTCTTCTCATTAGCTTTGGAACCTGGCATTCAAATATTGTATGCATCATCACGGTTTGTCCCGGAGCAATCGGTTTATCAAGTCTTACCTCCAATATGGTTTCATGCTCCTGCATCTCTTGCTTTCTTCCATCGAGCAGGAGTTGCGATACATGACAATATCCCTCCTCCCCTGGCTTCGTATCCGGTATCCTGTATTTAAAACGCTTGTCATAATCAGTGATGTCTTTCCCTTTTGCATCTTTCATGATCACCAGGTACTCTGTCCTTCTTACTTCTTCATCCATCATGCTTCCCGGTTTAAAAGCATTATAAAACAAATGGAAAAAGACACGGCTTAATGTATCGGGAGAGCTATTGGTATAACTGATCTTTTGTTTGCCGGTAATAATATTCGTCTTTACATCCAGCTTCACATCCATAACATACTTAATGCGTTGCTGCCAGTAAGATTGTGAGAAAGATGACGGATGACGGACAAAGAATGACAGAGTAAAAATGAAAATTATTCTTTTTATGCAGCCAGCCTTTGTACTGCTATTCAATATCGTTGTGTCACTCACTTTTACCATATACCTTCAAGTAACTTTGTTATTCTATTCCCTGTACCACGATAACTATTTCACCCTTTACGTCTTTACCCCTGAAATGATCCGCCACTTCTTTCAGGCTACCTCGTTTATTCTCTTCAAATTTCTTACTAAGTTCCCGGCTAACGCCGCACTGCCTGTTTTCTCCAAAATATTTGATGAGTTCATCCAATGTTTTTACAAGCCTCATCGGACTTTCGTAAAAGATCAATGTCCTTTCCTCTGAAGAAAGTTTTGTAAACAAAGTATGACGTCCCTTTTTTAAAGGAGGAAACCCTTCAAACACAAAACGGTTGGAGGGTAGGCCGCTATTGACCAATGCAGGTACAAAAGCAGTGGCGCCGGGAAGGCATTCCACTTTTATATCATTTCTGATACATTCCCTTACCAGTAAAAAAGCAGGATCGCTGATACCGGGTGTGCCGGCATCTGTGATCAATGCCATGGTTTTCCCGGCCAACAACTGGTCAATAATATGTTGCAACACTTTGTGCTCATTGTGTTGATGATAAGGAGAAAGCGGTTTTGATATTTGATAATGATTCAACAGCACCGAAGAGGTACGTGTGTCTTCGCACAATACAAGGTCAGCCTGTTTCAGCACTTCGACAGCCCGAAAGGTAAGATCCGAAAGATTGCCAATGGGTGTTGGTACGAGATAAAGCATGCGTACATTTTACATAAAAAACTGGTAGCCTGCACACGACGTGAGCATTTAATATTCAACCGATATCTCATAATACTTCTGAATACCATTGAGCATTATCACCATTTTAGTCAAACGGTCTTTGCTATCGTATGAATTAATAAAGTCAAACTGTTCCTGCTGTGTTGTCCCTCCACTGGAGTATTTATGCACTACAGATTTAAAATAGCTGGCATATTTAAACAATGTCAGGTAATGAGTATAGCTGTAATTTGAAGCGTCTCCGCCAGCAAGTTCGATCTCAGGAACAACTGAGGGAGAAAAAGTAGATAAAACCACATCAGGATACAGCAAATAATAATCCCGGCCTAATAAAGCATGGTGCAAAAAAGGCTGTAGGTTGTTGCTATGACTATCATAAACAATATTAATTTCTTCAGCAATGCCAAGCTCTTTCCTTCTTATCAAACGACGCTCTGAATCGTAGTCAAGAATCACGTTAGCTATGTTTTTTTTATTAATTGGCAGGAAAAGTGTAGTGTCATTAATAAACAGGCAAATATCATGGTCATCCTTTGAAATAACAGCCTCATGGCTTATCAAACTATAAAATTTTTCGCTTGATTGCCCAACCCGTATATCTGAACCAGTTTCTTTATACGCAACATGAATTGTATCACCTAAACCGTACCAACTTTCGTCAACATCAATTTGTTGATACAGGGTGTTTCCATTCCGTAATAATTTCAACTTCAATTCATCTCCCGCCGCGTTACCGGGAACAAATATTTCGGTCAGGTACCAATCGCTATTGAAGTAATGCACTTCGGTAAGGTAATCATAGTAAGATGTTGTGGTGATATCGTCTGCAAATAACTTGATCTGCCTGTTAGCCTCATCTATTTGGTATGAACCGTACCCATCAAAATCAACACTACCATTTCGGTTATATGCAATCACGTGTATCCGGGTAGGTGCATTTGCCTTCAGGCTATCAATGTATGAAGGCGGGGCAGGATTACCGTCTTTTGTACAAGATAAATTGCCTGCTATCATTATACTGGTTAGCAATATAAAAAAAGGAAGGCGGAATTTCCTCTTTGAAAAAAAAGACGGCATTTTGCTTTGAATTAAGGTATTAAATGAGGGTAAGCATATTAACTGATTTGTACTTCAAACTGCTCCATCACAGGATTACTTAATACTTTCTTTGCTGCTTCTTCGGCTATTGCTTTAGCAGCATTTTCGTCAGCAGCCTCAACCTGCAGTGTAATGTGCTTGCCAATACGTACATCCTGTACCTGCGTAAGACCCAAATTACCAAGACCGTTCATTACAGCTTTTCCCTGCGGATCGAGTAGTTCCTTCAAAGGCATAACATTGATATGTGCCGTGTATATCATTACTGTAGTTGTTTTTGAAAGATCAAAGATAGGCCTACAAAGCTGATGAAGATGACAGGCACGCTCAACCAACCCAATAAGAGTGCTGCAACCACAGCTACGACCAGCAAGCTGATTTGGGGCAGCATTCCCGCTAAAGTTTTCTCTTTTGGCTTATTGCTCATAATGGGCAGGTCGCTTAACATCAGCCAGCTCATAGCAGCAACCACAGCATATAGAAACCATTTATTGGTAAGCAGGTTTAACACCCATCCAGTATTTGATGTCCAGTAGATGAGTGGGAACGATGCAATAGCAAGACCTACTGATGGGACGGGCGTTCCCCGGAAGGAGTAAGTTTGTCTTGTGTCAAGATTAAACTTTGCTAGCCTGTAAGCAGCGGCAGCCGCTAACACGAAGGCTGGCAGCAGCCATAGTATAGGTGCATCCAAGCCATCCTCTTCTTTTGCAAGGCTCAACCTTAAAAGCTGGTAGATAATGAGTGAAGGCACTACGCCAAAACTTACAACGTCAGCCAGGCTGTCTAATTGCTTTCCCATTTCTGAGCCCCTTTTTATTATTCTTGCTATAAACCCGTCGAGGAAATCTATTATGGCTGCAATGCCCATAAATAAAGGGGCCATATAAAAACGTTCTGGCAATAAAGTAAGCTGCTGGCCAATAGGGTTGTCGGGACTTGGATCTGATTCAATAATGGTGATGCCATTTTGTAATAAATAAACGATCGCCACGCATCCACAGATAAGATTGAGTAATGTAAAAATGTTTGGAACCTGTTTCATAATTTACCTGTCATTCGCCGTTAACTATTTTCTTGTGACATACATTTTTCTATCTCTTCCACAGTAATGGGTATCCTTTCAAACAAATCAATATTTCCATTGGTTGTTATCCATAAATTATTTTCGATCCGGACACCCATTTTTTCTTCTTCAATATAAATTCCGGGCTCTACTGTAAACAGCATACCTGCCTTTATTGGTTCGGTCCTTGTGCCAAGATCATGTACATCTATACCAAGATGATGACTGATGCCGTGATAAAGATATTTTCTGAAAGGCCTTGTTTCCAGCTCATCCCTGTTTTCATTCTTCACATCTTCCTGCTTCAGCAATCCAAGTTTTACAAATTCCTGTGTTGCCTCATCTCCTACTTTATCAGTATAATCTTTAATGGTAATGCCCGGCTTTAATAAACTCTTTGCATAATTATGTAAATGGAGGCAGGAATTATAAACTTCTTTTTGCCTGGGAGTAAATTTTCCATTAACGGGTATGGTTCTCGTAAGGTCTGCACAGTAGCCTCCATAATTAGCACCAAAATCCATCAGCAATAATTCCCCGTCTTTGCATTCCTGGTTATTGCTGATATAATGCAGTGTCCTGGCACGATCGCCACTGGCAATTATACTCCCATAGGCTTCTCCTTTGGAGCGATTCCGCAAAAACTCATGCATGATCTCTGCCTCCACTTCATATTCCATTACACCCGGTCTTACAAACTGCATCACCCTTCGAAATGTTTTTCCAGTAATATCAATAGCGATCTTTACAGCTTCTATTTCTTCTTTTGATTTAATACTTCGGAGATCTTTTAATATTCGGGCGCTACGCTCATAATGATGTAATGGGAACCGATGCTTCATTGCTTCTGCATACCGGTAATCACGGGTTTGTATGCGGCTCCCTTTGCGATCATTTTCATTTGTATTCAGGTAAATGGTATCAGCAAGATGAATCCATTGCTGCAGCAACCCATCGAGGCTATCCAGCCACACCACACGCTGTACGCCACTGATGGCTTTCGCTTCGTCTTCTCTCAGGCGTTTCCCATCCCATTTTTCCTTCGCTTCGTTTGGTCTTACTAATACTAATACTTCCCTGTTGTTTTTATCGGGGTTATCAGGGAACAGCACGAGCATTGTATCTTCCTGCTCAATACCCGTAAGCCAGAAAAGATCGCTGTTTTGCTGAAAACGGTAGAGTGCATCTCCATTACTTGGAACCTCATCGTTACTGTTAAAAATGGCAATACTGCCTGGCTTCAGAGCATCAGTGAATCTCTTTCGATTATTGATGAAGATATTTTTATCAAGTGGTAAATTTTTCATAAAGGCATTTGTTTTATAGCAGGCAGTAAAAATCGAATAAAATCCGATCATATCCCGCTATCAATCTTAAATGTTTGCAATAATTTGCCTCCTTACCCCATTTACATTATTTCCACAAAGAGTTAATAACTAATTTCGTAATACTATCCTATAGCCAGATAAATTTGGTAGAAACGAATCAGTAACAATATTCCTTCACCTTAAAATCCTCTTCATTTGACAGAAGCAATTATCAATCTCGAGAGTGTTAATCCCATTGAGTTCTTTGGCGTTAACAACGGAAAGTTAGATCTTCTGAAAAAGAAATTTCCCCTTTTAAAAATATTAGGCCGGGGCACGCAGGTAAAATTGAGCGGAGCTCCCGAACACATCGAAAATGCAAGGGAAAAAATTGAACTCGTAATCCAGTACATTGAACGTAACGGCCACCTTTCAGAAAATTATTTTGAACAAATACTGGGTGGCGATGATGCAGAAACCATTGATCATTTTATAGAACGCAATCCCAATGACGTATTAGTATTTGGCCCCAATGGAAAAACAGTAAGAGCCCGCACCATCAACCAGAAAAAAATGGTGAGCTCTTCTGATGCAAATGACATCGTGTTTGCCATAGGACCTGCCGGTACCGGTAAAACTTATACTGCCGTAGCATTGGCTGTAAGAGCGCTAAAAAACAAATCGGTAAAAAAAATAATATTGACACGCCCTGCAGTGGAAGCCGGCGAGAGCCTCGGTTTTTTACCAGGTGACTTGAAAGAGAAGATAGATCCTTACCTCAGGCCACTCTATGATGCATTGGACGATATGATACCTGCGGACAAACTTGGCTATTACATGAGTACCCGCACTATCGAAATAGCTCCCTTGGCATATATGCGTGGCCGTACTTTGGACAATGCTTATATCATCCTCGATGAAGCCCAAAACGCTACAGACCTTCAGTTGAAAATGTTCCTTACCCGTATCGGCTCTAATGCAAAAGCTATCATCACAGGCGATATGACACAGGTGGATTTGCCCAAAAGCCAGAAAAGCGGTCTTATAAAAGCAAGCCGTATTCTAAAGAACATAAACGGAATAGCTCATATCGAACTGGATGAAGAAGACGTGGTACGTCACCGCCTTGTAAAAGCGATCATCAGGGCCTATGAAACAGAAAAAAAGAAAGAAGATGAGCATGATAGCCAATACCACGAAGAAAAAAAACGGGAATATCGTGACAGGCATTAGTGCTTTTCTTCTCTTAAAAAAATGATCAGGGTTCACTTTTCATATTTAGCAGCGGCTGTGTATGCAGCCGCTCTTTGTTTTTTTAGCAGCTGCAATTCGAATCAAAATAACGCGGCTGAATGGCAAAAACACAGGCTTCAATTTTACAAAGACACTATTTTTCCAAAGACAACGGCAATTGTCCAAAATGGGGATATGGTCACAAGGTTGGGCACTGATATCACCAGCGAGATGCTGCGACAAATGAATCAATCAGATCAGTCTTTCAGCCATTGTGGTATTGCCAGTATTGAAAACGACACAGTATTTGTCTATCATTCAATTGGTGGTGAGTTCAATCCTGATCAAAAAATAAAAAGGGAATCTCTCTATTCGTTTGGCCACCCTTCTGACAACAAAAGCATTGGCATCTTCCGGCCAGCTATGGATAGCAATCAAATAAAAAAGCTGCTAGCAGTTACGCAGAAAGCATTTGGCGATGGTATGCCATTCGATATGGATTTCGATTACAGTACCGACGACAGGCAATACTGTGCGGAGTTTGTTGCTAAAGCTTACTGTTGTGCTGTTCGAGACAGTAGCTGGTTCATGTTTTCGACACGAGGCAAATTTCATTATATAGCCGTTGATAATCTTTTTCGTACTTCGCTGATGAAAGAGCTGGTTCGTTTTACCTATTAATGATTAGCATAGAATATCGTTATGTCTCCCAATATCTGAATTTGTGTGTAAACAAGTTTCATGACATTGAAGGATTATCTTTATTTTGTCGCTTAAACCTTGCCCTGCTATAAATGAAATGACAGGGCATCGCTCATCACAAAAATTTATACCCAAATGAAAAAAACATTTTTGAAACTAGCTGCCTTCACGATGATAGTGGCAGCGATAGCAGCCTGTAAAGGCGGAGGTAATGATCCCAAATCAGTGGCCAAACATTTTTTTGAAGCCATCAAAAGCATGAACATTGACGAGGCGGCCAAATATGCCACCAAGGATAGCAAAAGCATGCTTGATCTTATGAGGATGGGCATGAGCATGGCTCCTAAAAATATGGATTCAGTAAAAGCTGAAATGGACAAACACAAAATTGAATATAGCGACCCTGTTATCAATGGAGATGAAGCAACCATTACTATAACCACCGATGGTAAGGAAAAAACAGACTTTAAGCTTAAGAAAGAAGAAGGCCAATGGAAAGTTGCTTTTGACAAAAACAGCATGATGAAAACAGGCATGGATAAAATGGAAGAACATGGTGCTTCGGATGAAGAAATGAAACAGGCTGAAGATGCATTACAACAATTAAATTCCGATTCGGTTAGAGATGCAATGCAGCAAGCCGGCAAGGCTTTGGAAGGCGCTGGCAAAACGCTCGACTCTTTGTCAAAGCATTGATCTGAAAGAATCTCAAGAAACAAACAGGGCTGGATAGAATCTCAGCCCTGTTTGCATTTAATATAACGTTCTTTTCACCAACTACTGGCTAATAATAAGTACTCATCAAATTTGCATTAGTCTTTTCAGCTGTTTCTATTTCAGCAAAACTGCTCAGTATATCAGCCTTCCCTTTTTGCACACAGATTGTATGCTCATAATGTGCTGAGGGTTTGCCGTCTTTCGTACGAACCGTCCAGTTATCTTGATCAGTATAAACATCTTTCTTACCAAGGTTGATCATGGGTTCTATGGCGAAGGTCATACCGGGCAGCAGTTTAGGGCCATTACCCCGTTTGCCAAAATTAGGTATCTGGGGGTCCTCGTGCAGTTCGCGTCCTACTCCATGTCCTACCAATTCACGCACAACGCCATAATGATGCTTCCGTTCAGTATGTTCTTGTATGGCCCATGCTACATCCCCTACACGATTGCCTTCTGTAGCCTTTTCAATTCCTTTATACAATGATTCTTTGGTCACTTTCAAAAGCTGCATTATTGCAGGTCCCGTATCGCCGATTGCAAAAGTATAGGCACTGTCTCCGTGAAAGCCATTTTTGAAAACGCCGATGTCAATGCTTACTACGTCACCGTCTTTTAATTCACGGTTATCAGGGAAACCATGCACGACGGCATCATTTACGCTGATGCAGGCGCTCCAGGGATAGCCACGGTAATTCAGAAAGCTTGGCACAGCTCCATTATCTCTTATAAATTTTTCAGCAATACCATTCAGGTAGATAGTAGTAATACCCGGCTTAAGTAAGGCTGCGATAGTGGCAATGGTTTTGCTAACCAGCAAATTGCTGTGTCGCATCAATTCTATTTCTTCTTTGGTCTTGTAAAATATCACGTTCTGATCTTATGTATTTTTCAGCCTTACTTGCCATTAAAAAACCTGCCAGTTAATTCCGACAGGTTCTAGTTATTTTAATATGCTCGTTCTTTTATTCCTTGCCGGCTGCTGCTATCCTATCGGGCTGCTAATTGCCTGCCTACCCTGGATACGCCCGCCACTCATCAGGCCATCATACTGGCGCATCAATAGTTGTGTTTCTATTTGCTGCAATGTATCGAGCACTACTCCAACCATAATCAACAAACTCGTACCTCCATAAAAGCTACTGAAGGCGCCGGTTACACCAAGGCTCTGAGCAATACCAGGCAGTATGCCCACTACTGCAAGCAGGATTGCCCCAGGTAAAGTCACTTTATCCATTACAGAACCAATATAATCGGCAGTAGGTTGTCCTGGCTTTACACCTGGTATAAATCCGTTATTGCGTTTCAAGTCCTCAGCAATTTGCTTAGGGTTGAAAATAATAGCTGTATAGAGATAGGTAAACCCAATAACCAATATCGAATACATCAGCATGTACCACGGATTGCTATGGTCATTGAGTATCTTCATGAAGCTTCCACTTGTATCAAACTTTGCAAAAATGGTAGGGATAAAGATGATAGCCTGGGCAAAAATGATCGGCATTACACCGGCACTGTTCACTTTGATAGGCAAAAATTGGCGGGCTCCACCGAACTGCCGATTACCAACAATTTGCTTTGCATAATTGATTGTAATCTTCCGTACACCTTGCACCAACACTATAAGGCCCATTATCACCGCTATCAGGATAGCTATTTCAATAATAAATACAAGGAAACCACCACCACCTTTAGAATTCTTTGCGCTAAACTCCTGCAGGAAACTTTGTGGCAGACGTGCCAGGATCCCCATCATGATGATAAGGGATGTACCGTTACCCAAACCTTTATCTGTAATTTTTTCACCCAACCACATTACGAACAAAGTACCGGCAGTAAGAATAATTACGGTGCTAAAAACAAAGTATGGCTGGTAAGCAGGGATCAATGCCTCTTTATATCCCGGGCTTTGCAGGTAAGTGATATAAGCACCAGCCTGGAATAAAGTCACCACCACTGTAAGGTATCTTGTCCATTGGTTGATCTTCTTCCTTCCACTTTCTCCTTCCTTCTGTATCTTTTGCATTTGAGGTACCAATATGGTCATCAATTGCATAAAAATAGACGCAGAAATATAGGGCATGATACCCAATGCTAAAATAGAAGCCTGCGAAAACGCGCCACCTGCAAACTGGTCAAATAAACCAAGAAGGCCTGTAGTTTTTCCTTTTACTGCTTCCAGCGCTGTAGGATCAATACCGGGTAGTACAATATGAGTACCTAGTCGATAAACCAACACAAGCGCCAGCGTTACAATTATCTTAGAACGCAGTTCCTCAATGCTCCAAATATTCTTTATTGTCTGAACAAACTTCTTCACAAATAATAAGTTTTTTTCCGGGGCTTCAAAAGTAAAGTAATTAGAAACACTAAGCCCTCCTTGCGGGAGGGATTAAAATGTAAACGCTTATTTTATGATTTCCAGTGACCCGCCGGCTGCTTCAATGGCTGCTTTCGCTTTTTGGCTGGCTGCGTTTACATTAAAGGCAAGTTTTGCTTTTAACTCCCCTGTGGCCAGTATTTTCACCAGGTCAGTTTTTGCTATCAGGCCGTTAGCATACAGGCTATCCTGGCTGATCTCAGTAAGACCGTATTTTTCAACGAGTTGGTCTATATTACCCAGGTTGAAAACTTTGTATTCTACGCGGTGGGGATTTTTAAACCCACGCTTGGGGATACGACGTTGAATCGGCATCTGGCCACCTTCGTGAGCCATTTTGCTGGAATAGCCCGCACGGCTTTGACCACCTTTGTTACCTTTGGTAGAAGTACCACCCTTACCGGATGCTTCACCACGACCTAATCTTTTTTCCTTGTGAGTTGAGCCTTGCGCAGGCTTCAGTTGATGCAATTTCATCTTGTTCTTTTGATTTTGTACTTACGGGGTATCGCCCCTCGCTTAAAAAATATGATAGACTAAGGCCTGGCGGCAATTAGTTTACTTGTTCAACTTTCACTAAATGGTTCACTTTGGTAACCATTCCCAGGATTTGCGGAGTGGCCTCCACTTCTACGGTAGCGTTCATTTTTCTCAGGCCCAAAGCAGCCATAGTTTTTTTCTGACGCTCAGGACGGTCGATCACGCTTTTTACCTGGGTTATTTTGATCTTGCTCATTTTGATAGTCGTTAGTATCAAGTATTTGATAGTTGGTAGTTGAAAAAGTCGTTGTCTATCGACTAACTACCAATTACTATTTACTTAAATTATCCATTAAATACTTTCTTCAAAGAAATACCACGTGTTTTTGCAACGCTTATTGGCTCACGCAAAGTTGAAAGTGCTTTAAAAGTAGCCTTTACAACGTTGTGCGGGTTGGCGGAACCAAGGCTTTTGGCAAGTACGTCGGTTACACCAGCGCTTTCCAGTACGGCACGCATACTGCCACCTGCGATAACACCTGTACCATGGGCTGCTGGCTTCAGCAATATTTTTGCAGCGCCTTCTTTTACCCATTGTTCATGAGGTATAGTACCGTGCATGATAGGAACTTTCACCAAATTCTTCTTAGCATCTTCAATGCCCTTGGTAATTGCTTCCTGCACTTCTTTTGCCTTACCCAATCCATGACCAACCACACCATTTTCATTTCCTACTACTACAAGAGCAGAAAAGCTGAAAGTGCGCCCCCCTTTGGTAGTTTTCGTTACACGGTTAATAGCTACAACCTTTTCTTTTAGTTCAAGGTCGCCAGCTTTCACACGGTTTACAGTTGCATTAGACATTATAGTCAATTTGAATTTGAAATTTTAATTAAAACTGGAGACCACCTTCACGGGCTCCGTCAGCTACAGCTTTTACACGTCCGTGATAGAGGTTGCCTCCCCTATCGAACACCACACCTGCAATACCCAACTCAGAAGCTTTACGTGCGATGGCAGTACCTACAAGTTTGCTTTTCTCTGTTTTTGTACCTTTTTGCGCAGCTATGTCTTTGTCTCTGGATGAAGCAGAAGCCAAAGTTTGACCGTTTACATCATCTATTAACTGTACATAGATATCACTGTTGCTGCGAAATACTGAAAGACGTGGCTTTGAAGCAGCACCCGAAATCTTTTTGCGAATGCGGTAGCGTATCTTTTGCTTTGGTGCTATTTTATTACTCATTGCTCTCTTATTTTATTTCCCGATACTGCCGGGAACAATTTTTCAAATTTATCAGGTCTTATTTACCAGCAGCTTTACCAGCTTTCTTGCGAACCACTTCACCCGCAAAGCGAACACCTTTACCCTTGTAAGGTTCGGGTTTGCGCAAGCTGCGAAGTTTAGCACATACCTGGCCAAGTAATTGGTTATCTATTCCTTCGAGTGTTATCTCTGGGTTCTTACCTTTTTCCTGTGCAGTGGTTACCTTCAGCTCCTTGGGTATTTCGAAAATGATATTGTGCGAATAACCTAATGAAAGATCGAGCACATTCCCACTGTTAGCTGCTTTATAGCCTACCCCTACCAATTCCATCTTTTTTGAGAAACCTTCCGTTACACCTTTCACCATGTTGGCGATCAGCGCACGGTACAATCCATGCAATGCACGGTGACGAATTTGATCTGTTGGCCGGCTGATCTCAACAGTACCATCTTTTATTTCTACTTTAATATCGCGATCCAGTGTTTGTTGCAGCTGACCCTTTGGTCCTTTCACAGTAACGGTATTATCTGCAGCTACAGATACTGTAATACCAGCTGCAACAGCGATAGGTTTTTTTCCTACTCGAGACATAGTCGTTTGATTTTTATTTTGTTTATACTATCCGACCTGTTGTGTTCAGCCCCGACAAAGGCTTAATTATCTTACAGATCTGTTTTGTTCTTAATAAATATTACACAACACTTCGCCGCCTACATTTTGAGCTTTTGCCTCTTTATCAGTCATTACCCCTTTCGAAGTGCTGATTATAGCAACCCCCAATCCGTTCATTACACGTTTAAAATCTGCTGGTTTTGCGTATTGACGCAAACCTGGACGGCTGATGCGTTCCAACGAAGTAATAGCCGGCTGTTTAGTATTAAGATCGTATTTCAATGCGATCTTTATCAAACCCTGTTTGCCATCTTCTTCAAATTTGTATTTGAGGATATACCCCTTTTCATACAAAATTTCAGTAATGCGTTTCTTAAGGTTAGATGCAGGAATTTCCACAATACGGTGATTAGCCATCTGGGCGTTCCTTACTCTTGTTAAATAATCTGCTATAGGATCAGTTACCATATTTAAGTCCTCCTACGTCCCGCTACAGCGGGATAATTGGATAGTTTTTAAATGAGTTAATTTCTTTTTACTTCAGTTACCAGCTTGCTTTTGTTATGCCGGGTATTTTACCGTTCAACGCCATATCTCTGAACACGTTGCGGGACAGACCAAAATGACGCATATAACCACGAGGTCTTCCGGTAAGCTGGCAACGGTTTTTCAGGCGAACAGGTGAAGCATTTTTTGGAAGCAGGTCCAGTGCTGCATAATCACCGGCAGCTTTTAGAGCCGCACGTTTTTCAGCATACTTAGCCACCATTGCTGCACGTTTGCGCTGACGGGCTTTTACTGATTCTTTTGCCATAATCTGATTTTAGTTTGCTCCTTTAATATTTTTAAACGGTAAGCCTATTTCTTTCAACAGTTCATACGCCTCTTCGTTGGTGCGGGCAGTAGTTACAAATGTTATATCCAGGCCCGTTATCTTAGTTACCTTATCTATGTCGATCTCAGGAAAAATGATCTGCTCAGTTACGCCCATAGTATAGTTACCACGACCATCGAAACTTTTATCGTTGATACCCTTGAAGTCGCGTACACGTGGCAGTGATACGGCTATCAGGCGATCAAGAAATTCATACATGTTTGAACCACGCAATGTTACTCTCGCTCCGATGGGCATGCTTTTGCGAAGTTTGAAATTAGAGATATCCTTTTTTGAAGTAGTAGGAACAGCCTTCTGACCTGTAATATTTGAAAGCTCATCTACAGCAATATCAACTAACTTTTTATCAGCTACAGCGCCATTTACACCACGATTCAAGCAAATTTTCGTGAGCTTGGGTGCCTGCATGATACTTTTATAACCAAATTTTTTCATGAGGGCAGGTACTACTTCCTTAGAGTACTTATCTGCCAGGCGTGGGGTATAAGTTCCAGTTGCCATTATTTAATCACCTCCCCGGATTTTTTTGATATACGAACTAATTTGCCATTTTCACGGCTACGCTTGATGCGGGTAGGCACCCCGGCCTTTGCATCCCACAGTTGTACGTTGCTGATGGCTATAGGTGCTTCCTTTTTTACGATACCGCCTTTAGTATTTTGCGCTGTAGGCTTGGTGTGGCGAGTCTTGATATTAACGCCTTCCACCAGCACTTTAGCTTTTTCAGGATAAACAGCAAGCACAGTACGTGACTTATAAACTGTTTCGCCCTTTTCGTTTTTTTGCGGCTTGCCTTCACCAGAAATAACGATCACCTGGTCGCCTTTCTTGATGTTGAACTTTGGTTTAAATCTGTTATTCATAATCTAAATCCCTGATGGGACTTTTTGATTTTTATTATTGTTCTGAAAGTTTCTACCCTTTTCGTTGCCAGGAATTAAAGAACTTCCGGAGCCAGCGAAATGATCTTCATATGTCCTTTGTCTCGCAATTCACGGGCTACTGGTCCAAATATGCGGGTACCACGAGGTTCATCTGCATTGTTCAGTAACACCACTGCGTTGTCATCAAAACGTATATAAGAACCATCCTTACGACGTAACTTATTTTTTGTACGAACAATTACAGCTTTGGCAACAGTACCTTTTTTGATTCCACCACCGGGAATAGAATCCTTTACTGTTACAACTATCTTGTCGCCAATCTTTGCATACTTTCCAGCACAGTGGGATCCGAAGCTTGGAATTCACGTGACTTGAAGTCGCGGC
>JADMIO011107691.1_pt1 | contig 91282 bp, 89 predicted proteins | sample 8958161 | NCBI WGS metagenome assembly JADMIO01 (sample SAMN16585339, study PRJNA669376) | soil metagenome | isolation source: Crop rotation soil | place: USA: Cullars Rotation, Alabama | collected 2011
GCCGCGACTTCAAGTCACGTGAATTCCAAGCTTCGGATCCCACTGTGCTGGAAAGCGTTGACCATTACTTCGGTAATCGAGGGGTTCACGAGCAGATCTTCAATCGGCCTCAGGAACGGCAGGATGCGATCCAAGCTGCTCATAGCGCTCCCTTCGTCACGTGATCGAAGTAAGTCGTCTGCACGTCAAGGTAGTGCGGCTTCAGGTAGCAGTACTGCGCCGGCAACGGATTTAGTCCGTCGTAGGGCAATGCGATCGACTGCGCATGTTGGAGCTCAGTGAAGATCCGCGGCTGAAACACATAGTCCGACTCGACCATGTACGTCTTGCTCGCGCTGAGGCTCTGCCGAGCGGCGGTGGCCGAACCTGTGAGGAGCGAGATGTGCGCGTCTTGACCGCCTTCCGTCAATGAGTAGCGCGCCTTCAAGCGGTCCGCTCGGCCACACAACTCTGCCGCTGTGCGCGCAGTGAACTCATCGCTTGTTGCAAGGAACACCTTGGTACGGAAGCACTGCATCAGGGTGCGCCAGCCCTCATCGCTGCCCAGCGCTGACCGCAGTGATGAAATGCTTTGCGTGGCAACGATCGAGATTAGGCGCGCTTGACGCGAGAGCGCGAACGCACGTTCGTCCCCAGTCGGATCAGTCTCGCCCACGGTCGCGAATGCGTGGTACTCGTCAGCGACAAAGAGCAGATCGCGCCACGGAACCCGCGGATTTGCAGCCATCTTGGGGATTCGCTGTAGTACCGCCCTCTGAAAGTCCAGCTTCAGCATTACGCCGAGTCCGCGAGCGAGCGCAGGGTTCATGGCAACTGGAAAGTTCAACCCGAGAACGTGCCCCGTCTCGAGCAGATCCTCGAGCGGTGGCAATGGGCGTGGCTCGCCGGGCTTCGGAGGGTTGATGTACGCAGAACGCGGAGGACAGAACGCCCGGTACACCGCCGGATTTTCATCAAAGAGCGAGAGAAACACGACAATCCCCTCGATGATGGATGCCTTCACTCTTTGATCGAGCTTCCTCCACGTGTGATTGAACCAGCGCTGAATGGCCTCGAGACGGTGTCGGCGATCCGCGCAGATTGCGGCGGTGCCTGTCCTGAGCTCGAAAGGGATTTCGTGCTCGGCTAGATATGACTCGAGCTCGGCATCGTGCGGGTGGCCTACGTGTGTTTCATCGAGCGGAGCCCAGAGGGTCCAGGGCGCCTGCCGCACGTCGCCCTGATACCGCTCGCGGTCGATGCAGAGGACGTCCGGCGGATTGTCAAACTGCTCCTTCAAAGTGCGGATGTTCTTGTCGATCTGTCCCTCTTCAATGATGAAGCGATACACCTCCGCGAGCGTCGTGTAGCCGACCGTGATGCGACGCAGGGAGATTACGAACTTCAACAGATCGGTATAAGCCTGCTGCCAGAACGGTTCCTTTGACTTGCCAAAGAGGTTATTGAGCAGGCTTCCGATTGCGTAGGCCACCGCGTATGGATCAAGGTCGTTGTGCAGCGGGTTGTAACAGACGCCCGTATCAAGCCCGACTTTGAATCGGCCCGGGTTTCTCGGAGGGCTCAATCTGAGAGAGGATGGAGCCCATGTCGAAAGGAACCCGATACTCCCCGGAATTGCGTGAACGCGCGGTTCGCATGGTCTTTGACCACGCGCACGATCATCCCTCCCAATGGGCCACGATCCGGTCGGTCGCCGAGAAACTGGGTTGCACGGTGGAGGCGTTGCGACGGTGGGTGCGCCAAGCCGAACGCGATCGCGGCGAGCGCCCGGGCCTGACGACCGATGAGCGCCAGCGGCTCAAGCAGCTGGAACGCGAAAACTTCGAACTGAAGCGGGCGAACGAGATTTTGCGGAAAGCGTCCGCGTTTTTCGCGCAGGCGGAGCTCGACCGCCGACCGAAGTGATGGCGACCTTCATCGATCAGCACCGCGAGGTGTACGGAGTCGAGCCGATCTGCGCGGTCCTGCCGATTGCTCCGTCGACCTACTTTCGGCACCTGGAGCAGCAGCAGCATCCGACGACGCGATCGGCGCGCGCGCAACGGGACGACGCGCTGCGCGCCCATATCCAGCGGGTGTGGGACGCCAACGAGCAGGTCTACGGGCCGCAGAAGGTCTGGAAGCAGCTGCGTCGCGAGGGCCTCCGCGTCGCCCGCTGCACGGTCGAGCGCCTGATGCGCCAGATGGGGCTGCGCGGCACCGTGCGCGGGCGCGCCTGGGTCGTGACCACGCGAGCCGACGCGGCGGCGGACCGACCGGCGGATCTCGTCGATCGGCAGTTTGCGGCAACCCGGCCGAATCAGCTGTGGGTCGCCGACTTCACCTACGTGGCGACGTGGCGCGGGTTCGTCTACGTCGCGTTTGTCATCGATGTGTTCGCGCGCTGCATTGTGGGGTGGCGGGTCGCGTCATCGCTGCGCACCGATTTCGTGCTCGACGCGCTCGAACAGGCGATCTACCAGCGCTGTGGGACGGACGTCACCGACCTGGTCCATCACAGTGATCGCGGCACGCAGTACCTCTCCATGCGCTATAGCGAGCGATTAGCGGAGGCAGGCATCGCGCCGTCGGTCGGCAGCCGCGGCGATTCGTATGACAATGCCCTCGCGGAATCGATCATTGGGCTGTTCAAGACGGAGGTGATTCAACGCAAAGGGCCGTGGCGACATCTCGAGGGCGTCGAGTTTGCGACGCTGCGCTGGGTCGATTGGTTCAACAATCGCCGGCTGCTCGAACCGATTGGCTACGTGCCGCCCGCCGAATATGAGGCGCGCTACTATCAGCAACTGGGTGACGAGGGGGCGCTCGGCGGCAGCCTCGGCCCAGCATCTCAGTCCCTCGCCCAGGCCGCCGATCGCCTGCAGGGCTTGCTATGACCGCTGATCAAAAACGAATATGAACTCACACTAATTGCTCTCCGATGAACCCGGGGCGATTCACTTCCAGGTAATCGCTTTCACGATTGGCGTCTGCAAGGATGCCGCGTACCTGATTGCAGAAGTCGCCTTTGACCTCCAGCACAAGCCCGCCAAGTTTGTGTGCTGGATCTCTCGCCCTCCAACGAAGTAGCTGTTCCACGTAGGGATACATGCACGCAGAAGTCTTACCAGACCCGACGGCGCCAAGAATCATTACGCCCGTGTACAGCCCGCGCTGCGGAATTGTGAGCCACGTCGGTGTGGGCGCCGGGCCAGGTGTCCGCGCGAAGTGAGTCTCGCCGAGAACTAACGATGGCGCAGGTCGGGATTCCGGCTCCGGATAAAGTGGCAGCGCACGCCCCCGCACGGTTTTCGGATATCGGTACGCGATGATCGCGAGAACCGATGTAGTAAGCGACGCCACGAGAAATGGTGTAGTGAACCAGAGGGTTGCGTACCCATAAGCGAGAATCTGGAATGCGAGCGGCCTTTCAAGCTGGATCAACCCGAGAAACGCGTTGTCCGTCTGCACCGGGTACGAGTGGAGCCCCCACGTGCCGACGCAACCCGCAATCAGCATGTCCAGAAGCACGCGCGCGCCAACGACTGCACGCAGCATGACGACTCCGCCTAGAGACGCGCCTGACCCGCCAAAGACGAGGCGACGAGGTCAGTCGTTCTGCGGCCGCGGTTCCCTGCCTGATTCTTGCGGACCGCTGGCGGTCGCGGTGCGAACGAATCGACATGCTCACGCCGCCACTTGACGAACTCCTTGTCCTTCGCGAGAACCGCGTCGATCAGCTCATTCAGGACGTACTCCGGCTCCTCTGCAATGAACGCCGCGTAGGCGTACAGCGTTTCGTGGTTCTCTTGATCCAGCCGAGTGCGGTGTTGCACCAAGTGCTTGCCTCGGGCGCGTGGCTTGATGAGAGACATGACAGCTCCTCAGAACAGCTCTGATCGATATGGTGGGCGCCTCGTTCGTCCGCTGTGTAACGCGACGCGTGACGCGTGTGTCGCGGGTGCACGTGACTGTCATTACGACGAGTCCGTCGCAGGCCGCACAACATGTGACAGAAGCACTGGCAGACAGGACGTGAGCGACCCCGCGGGACGAGGCGTGGTGCACCCGCCGAGACAATACTCGGGGTCGCTCACGTCCTGTCTGCTGTCCTATCGCAGCATTCGTGGGCGGCAAAGAACGCCGCCAGACGACATCCGACAACGGCCAGGACGCGGCGCGTAACATCAAGTGGTCGTGTCGGTAAGCGCCGCTTCGGGCTGCGGTGATTCTCGCCGTTCGAGCCGACTGAGACTGCACTCCGGTCGTCGTCGAAAGGGGGAAGAGACTCCCCCGGGGTCTCTTCGTGTGTCTCTTCCACCACAGGGCGGCCTTATGCCGTGCCGACCAGGGGTAACAGGCGTAGGTATCCGTGTGGCAAGACATGGCACTCCAACTGGCCCGTACCGCACTCGACTGCGCTTGCAAGTACGGGAGATAACGTTGCGTCGAGCACTCGCTCGCCCCGTTCAAGCCACGCGCGGTAGAGAGCCTGAAAACGAGGTGCGCTAAACGCGCGTGCGGCTTGATCGAAGCGCTCATCGCAGTCCCCAGCTGCGGTCCTCCGCGCGTGGAAGTACCAACGCAAATCGTCGAGGACAGCCGGCTCGAGCGGTTTCGCCAGTTGCTCGCGAAAAGCCGCTTGATACAGGGGAATGGCATCCGTCTTGTGACGGGGTATGAGCAGTCGCACCGTCCACGCTGGCAACGCTCGCAGTAACTCGGCGTGTCGTTCCAAAAACGCCCGAAAGTCGACCGGCAGATCCCTTGTTAGGAGGTACATAAAGATGTGTCTGTCGCGCGCTCTATCGAATGCGATCGGAAGCTTGTCCGGGAAGTACCTGGCGGTCTCTGCGTCGCTGGCATGAAAGGTCAGCGTGGGGAGATCGCGACGAGGAATCCGATGCGTGAGAGTGAAATACCTGAGCTTGTCTTGCTCCGTCGCGAGCCACATGAGATCTCGGTCGCCCAGCACGCCATCGAGCAGCATCAGACGCTCGACCGCCCGGGCCAAAGTCGTAGGCCTGCGGTGCCGATTATCCGGTTCTCCGATCGCGCGGTACAACGGTTTGTAATGAACGTGGTAAAGCCGGGCGCGATTGTGACCACAGCTCCGGGCGGTTACATAACCGCGCGTGAGCAGGGACTCAAAAAACTCGTGCGTCGTGCGCCCGTAGGCGATGCGCGCAAAGGTGCAATAATGCCGGCCAAGGCAAACGCCCGCGTAGAGCATTACGGTCACGAGGAAGTCGGCCTGACGCTCCGTGAATCCCATGACCTTGACCGCGCCTAACCGTTCCTCCCGCGTCATTCCAGAAGCTCCTCGGCAAGCCGAACATCCGACGATCGTCCGCCCTTACGGCCTGTCCGCCCCCCGACGCGGCCTCCTCCTGCGCGATACCGTGTGAAGCCCGCGCGAGCTTTCGCTGCAGCGTGCGCGCCGCGGTAATGTGGTGTCGTCACCTCCACGTCTTCCACATCACGGCGGCCATCGGGCAACTCGTACTCAATGCGAACGTCGGGAAACTGCACCCCATCGTCGCCGACCGGCAACTGGTGTTCATGTGCCCAATCCTGGATCTCCTCGTGCGTCCGATCCGGACGGCCGTCGCTGTCTGGCCGATCTCGGTTACGTTCCTGAAGGAATCGCTGGTAGTCACGCTTGAGCTCGTAATCAAGAACGACCCGTTGCACTCGCGCTCCTTCGGACCGCAGTCGGTCGGCGCTCCGCAGGTAGGCGCGATACAAATGTGCGTCGTGTGTCAGTTCGCGAGCTCTAAGAAGCCCAGCGTAGAAGGCCTGCGCGGGTTCATGTTCCTGTGTCCGATGACTGTCCAAGAGGTCCCGGCCGCGTTCTGTCAGTGTCAAAAGCGGCGTGCGCTCATCGTGATCCAGTGGTGCCACCACGCGGATAAGCCCCGCCGTACGGAGCCGGTCGAGATCGCCATGCCACAGGTCCCCTGAGCGTCCTCGGCTGTCGTGGAGATCGCTCAGAGGAACGACGCGAAAGGCGCCTATCGTGGCTAACGTCCGCACCTCGGAGCCGCGCAGGTCGTAGTCGTGCTCATGTACGTGGACACGCTCACGCTCGAGCCCCCGCGGGAGATCTAAACCCTGCGCAAAAACATCACGCGGATCGAGTAGTTCGTGGCCTCGAGAAGCGGGCTCACGCTCGCGGCTGTCGAGTGAACGAGGGTCCAGATCGTCCCACATGAATTGTTACCGTCGGGCAGACCACTGTTCGACCGGCAAGTCCTCGTGCACACCCTCTGAAGCGATTAGTTGCCGATCAACGTGAGCAAGTTTCCGACCCGTATCGCGGAGGAAGAGCCACCGTGCCAAGCCGTAGTAAGCCGCGCAGAAATTCAGGAACACGAGCAACACACCGCCGACGATCAACATGCCGTACTGGTGAAAGAGTGCCCGTTTGTACGGCGCCAGAAAGGTCAGTTCGCCGGCAAGCCAGGCTGCCAGGAGGAAGGTTGTCAGTGCAGCAAGAAAAGCTGTGTTAGCGATCACTTTTTGGACTCCTCGAACGCTTGGTCAACTCGGAAATACGTGACCTGCAATCCCAGCGGGTTAACCGGCACGAACTCGTTCGGCACGTGCTCGCGCAGGACGAAATCCACCTGCGCGACGTAAGTTTCTCGCCCGCGCTGATATCTCGTCCCCGGCGTGTATAGCAATTTCTGGAAGCTCACTGAGGCTTTGTACGGTGACTTCGTCAGCTCGCTCAGGCTCACGTTCTGGACGACGACATCGACTTCTTCCGCAGACGGGTTCGTGAGAAATGTCTCCAGCACCCGGCTCTGCTCGTTCTGGGCAATGGTGGCGTCTGCAAGCGTGGGCTCCAGGAAAAGGAGAGAATCGGGATACTCCCGCTGGACGGTGGCTCGGATCCGACTGAAATGCTTCACCACGAATTGCGTAAGGAAGTACCGGAGTTCAGGCGGCTGCGGCTGGTAGCGCGTGGCGTCGTATTGGACGGCTTCGGCACGGCCCACATCGTCGATGCGAATAACCAGGGGCTTGACTTGGGAATAGCGGGCGGCAGTATGGAAGTTGAGTCCAAGAAGCCCGAGCGCCACTAACGAAACCAGGACTAGGCTGATTTTGAGATAGGTGTTCATGACCAACGCGGAGCCATATAACTCCACGAATTGACGCTTCGCATTCTCGAGCGTTTTGGGATTGAGATCGGCAACTGTCGCGTTCATATTCCGCGATCTGTTCAGCCGACGAAATACGGCCGAATCAGATTCCAGACGACCCACCCGATGCCAATCAGGAAGCCCAAAACTCCCGCGATCACGAAGCCGATGACCAGGAGCCTGGACACGTCCGTCGAGGCAACCTGTTCGTCCTCATTGATGCGACCTGGTGGCACTCGCCGGGCCATGGACAACTCCTTTAATTAATGCCGAAAGAGGCGGCTAACGCTGATCCGGTTCGCCAGTGCGCTCTCACCGCTCGACCCGGAGAAAATCGACTGTGTCAGCGACGGCACGAGCAAGATACCGAGGCAGAACGTTGCGACCACTGCAAAAGCCTGAAGAGCGTAGATCCCATACTCTGCCTGGGTAATCATTGGCGGCAACGTGGAGACGTAACGGTAGATGAACCGCTCGAAAATCATCAGGAACGCAGTTGCCACGACTGGGATGAATGAATACTGGATGAACGATCGGAGCCAACCCCAGAACAGCCAGTCCAGTTTGGGGACGATGAAAAACGGTACGAATATCGGCCCGAGCAAACCGCACACCGCGCTCGCAATCAGACCGAACGCGATAACCGCTAACGCGACTGCCTTGGCGAAGGCGATCAGCAGGAGCACTGTCCAGTAAATCAGGTTCGCGAGAATGGACCACGCGTCGGGCTGCAAAAAGTGCTCTGACAGATCGTCGAAGTGCTGATAAATGTTGTCAAATGCGCGTGCTTCAAGGACGCTTTGAAAATAGTAAGCCTGATCAGTAATCAGGTTGCTGAATGACACGCCGATGCCTGGTATCGGCGCCTCGTAAAACGCAATCAAGGCGTACCCAAACGATACGAACAGGAGCAGCTTGGCGAAGTCGAATAGCTGGTCGCTCAAACCTTCATGCGAGAACATAGTACGGATCCCTTGCCAGGCGATCAGAATTGTCGCTAACGACAGGAACAGGTTGTAGCCGAATCGCAGGAATTCGGGTTCATACGTCGTCAGCAGGTTCGAGATCGCCTGCTGGACCGTGGGTATTAAATTCAGCGCCGGTTGTGGCTCCATGGAGACTCCACGACTTCAGGGCTGACGCCAGTTGCATAACGCATCGCCTGCCCCGGCAACGAATGCTCTGTTCGCGGCTTTACCGTCGCGCCAGGTCGTCAGCTGCATGTTCATCGATGCGGTTTCCGTGTCGCGAGCGCGCTTGCTGTCGACGAGCAACTGCTCAACGACACCTGCCAAGAGTTGCGTACGCGCTTGCCGTTGCCGAGCGCCAATGAGAACGGCGCCGCTGATCTTGTCGAGCACCGCTGTTGCGCTCTGCTCGTTGGACGGGTCAAGGACGTTTGCCTCCAGGGCATCGATAGCTGGCAGTTCTCGTTTCCCGTTGCGGCGGAGCTGGCCAGTGTCGTTGGTTGCCGAAATTGCCGCTGCATCAGCGACATCCAGAGTCGCGAGACGTGCCTGGAACGCTCTCCGTGCGGCTGCTGGCAGCCTATCCACAAGCTGCTGAGCGGCGGTGACCGGTTGTGTGATCGCGATATAGGCCGCGCCGGCCGGATCACCAAAGATGAGGGCGCCGTTGTAGTCTCCGTCGAAGAGAAACTCCTCCGGACGCCGGGTGCGCCACCGTGGCGAATCCACTACCGAGTATTTGTCCAAATTGGCGAACACGCTTAATCGACGGGCCATCCGTCGGAGTTTCGCATGCTGATCACGTTGGACGTTTAGCAGGTACTCCTTCAACACCGCGGTGATGTTGTTCCGGAGTGTGACCGCCGGATCGGTAACCACGATTTGCGCGGAGCTCTCTGCTGTCACCAGAGTGACGATAATGATCGCCAGAACTGTGCGACGCATAGCGCTACCTCCGTCCCTCACGGCTGCCTCCATGTACGAAGCGCATCGCCGGTACCTGCCACGAAAGCCGCATTTACGGCACCGGCATCGCGCCAGCTCGTGAGCTGCATGTTGATCGTGGAAGCCTCGGTGTCGCGCTCCCGTTTACTGCGCGCCAGCAGCTGCTCGAGCGCGTGAGACAACAGTTGATTTGTCGCCATGTCCTGACGACGGGCAAGAAGTTCGCCCCCGGCGATCTTGTCTAGAATGGCGGTCATCTCGTGGTATCGAGACAGACCATTCAGAACATCGCCCTCAAGTCCCTGAACCGCCTCCTGCAGACGGTCGTGATAGCCGCGAACCAGCGCCACTTGATGTCCACCCCTCATCGCGACCGTGTCGGTGATTTCAATCGTGGCGTACTGACGCTCGAGCGCGCGGCGGGCGCTGGCCGTGAGGCCGCTCGGCTGAACATCCGGGCGTAACAGCGGTAAGGCGGTTGCCGCGTACGCCGCACCCGACGGGTCGCCAACATTGAGCCCTTCTATCCAAAAGCGGCCAAATTGCCATTGCGAGGGATCGTGACGGCTGATCGAGATCTTTGGCACCCGGTAGCGCTCAAGGTTGCCAAGCCCCTGCCCCATACGGAGAATCGTGCGGTACTGAGCCTGGAGCTCCTCGTAGTGCCGCAGAGTGCGTTCGGCAATCAGTACCGTCTGTACGAGATTGCCAGGGTCAATCACAACAAACTGCGCGTTTGCGGGCGTCGCAGCGACGATTAATAGGAACAAGATTCCACAAAGACGGCGTGACATCGCGGACTCCTTCAGAACTTGCTATTTGGCGTCGGTGTTTCGTATGCCGGCAACTCGAGATCGCTCGTCAGATACACCTTCACCCGGTGACCTTCGCGAATCGTGATCGTCGGCAGACGGTTCAGAAAACGGTTCATCACCTGCACACTGGCCTGCGAGGTGGCGTCGGTCGCGCCGCCGGCGATGATGACGGTCCGATCTCCATCGCCACGTGCTAGTCCGGCGCTCCCGAGATATTGGGCGAGGCCGCTAATGAGACCGACTGCTCCCGCGGCACCGAACGTCGCCCAATAGTGCTGATTGACTTGGTCTCGAAGTCCCGCATCGCCAATCTGATTCAGGCCGATGAATTGATCCAGGCTGTAGGTCCGACCATCCGGCATCAGCACGCGGTGAAACGCAACGGCGAGTCGGCTTTCGCCAAATGCTTGGACCGCCTTCGTTTCACCGAGGATTCGTGCGCCCGCCGGGATCACGACCTGCTGCCCGCTGTGGGAGTACAGAGCATTCGTGACGAGACAATTGACCGGTGCCGCCGCATTGCTGTCCAAGCGATTCGTGAGGACGGTGTCCACAATTGTGCCTTCCAGGATTCGATGGAGAGGACTGGCGGCGCTGATTGGCTCAGTCTGCGAAGGAGTTTTCGATGAGGGCGCCGTTTGCACTGCTGCAGGCGTTGTAGCACTCGCCTGGTTCATTGGTATCGCGGACGCACGGCCAGACTGGCCGTTTCCGGTGACGCGAGTAGTAGCTCGAACCACGGCATCGGCGATGTCGTCGATGGATGGATTCTCATCTCGCTGCGTTCGAGCATTGATTGCTGTCGCGGCCGGACGGCCCGAGTCTGGCCGGTCAGATTCAAGCCTGCGGCTAATGACTACATTGCTCGCAAACAGGCTTTCGTACTCGCGTCGTCTCCTCTCGGCCTTAATCGAGTCTTCCGGTGCGGTCGCTCGCGATTCGTCGTAGGAGGGAGGCGTAGTCGAGGGAGCCGACGTGGCAGACTGCGCCTCCTGAGCGGTGCGCGCTTCAAGCATTCTCAGACGATCCTGGTAGTCACGTACACGCTCAGCGGTCGGCGCTTGAGCCGGCGTGGAAGCGCTGACGGGACGAGTATCAGGTTCCGGCCTGCCCGCTATCAGGATGATGAGCAGGATGCAGACTGCGAGTCCCACCATAAGCCACGTCTGCGTTCCTCGCGGAAGGACCCCGCGGGGAACCGGGCGATGATCCGCCACCGGTGCTGTGCCTGGCGCTGCAGAAGTTTCGGCCATAGCGCTTATCGCCTCCGCTGCGAAAATGAAACCCGCTCTTTCCCAAGCGCGAGATAGCCTTGGTCGATCACTTTCGGAACGACATACGTGCCATTGAGTACCTGGAAATTCACGAGCGCCGGCTTGCCGTCTTTGAGCTCGTACAACGCGGGCAGCTCAGTCGCGTCCGCTTTGATGTACGTGAACTGGCCATCGTGCCAAATCGATTGGACAAGGAACGGCTTCTCATACTTGAGCGTGCCATACGCGAACTGCAGACGCGTTGGATACTGCTGTTGGTACGTCGCGATGACGTCGGTCGCGCGCCGCTCGGACGCTTGCGCTGCTGCTTGCGCCTCGGTCACTTGGGCTTGCAAGCTTTCGACCTGTGCGGCAGTGTAGTACTTCGGCTTGCCACGCGGCGCATTGGGATCGGCATTCACATAAACCTTGAGATCCGGAGTACCGCCACCATTCTTCTCGGTGAGCAGGAAGGAATAGACTGTTCCGCTTCCAGTGACGAGATTCAGGTTCGTTGTGGAGTTCTCTTTCGCGGGTTTCACGTGAGCAATGTTGTGCGTTGCGCTGATGACCCAGAAATCCTTGTCGCCGCAAATCACGTCCAGGATCTCTTCGTCCTCGGGAAGAACGATCATCGTCGTGTAACGAAGGCGCGTCTGAAGCGGCGTTACGGAGCGCGGCGAAGCCTCGACCTCACGAACTCCCGTTGTCTGAGCCGAGAGACCGCGCGGCGGCAGAGCTCCGAAGAGGACCATCAACGACAAGCCACATGCGATTAGCCGCGCTTGCATCGGACACCTCCGCGAGTCAGGCAGATGCGACGAGTCTATCGAGGCCCGCCTCGAATCCGAATTCACGAAACGCACTGGCGACCCGTTCGTTGTCTACCGGCGTATTGGTGTAGATCCAATAGCTCTTGGGGTCGACAGTCAGCGTTAAGACCTTGGCTAGATCTGACCGTTTCAGCAAAACCTGCTGCCTCGGGATTAACCCGGTCAAGAGATCCAGTTCCATCTCGTTCAACTGAAAAAGCTCGGCGTAGTGGCGGCGATCGAGTGCCGGATTCGCCAGCAGCAGCTTGGTCGGGCAGCTCTCAATGACCGTGCGGAGCAGATCTGCGGAGGCGAAGTCCTCCACCGTTTGAGTGGCCAGGATCATTGCGGCGTTCCGCTTACGCCACGTCTTGAGGCCCTCCTGAACGTAGGAGCGGAGCGTGGGGTGTTGGATAAAGCGCCATGCTTCATCCATCACACACAGCTTGAGGCTGTTTGCCTCCGACGGATCCTGAATGCGAGCAACAACGCGATGGAGCACGTAGAACAAGAGGGGCTCCAGTAAAACTGGATAAGCGCGCATCGCCTCGAAGTCGAACACCTGCAGGCGCTCCACTGTGAGTGTGTCGTCGAGGTTGTCGAACAGTGTCGCGTAACGGCCGTCGCCAACCCATTTGTGAAGCCTGGCTGAAAGCGCTCGCGGCAAAAGGTTGGCCAGAGTGAAGAGTCGTCGCTGGCTTCGGTCGAGCACGTACAGGTTTTCGACTGCTTCGTAGATCTCACGGTCCTCGAGATCGCTCACGCGATAACTGTCATCGCCTTCCAGCAGCACGCGGACGAAGGCGTGGAGGAAATGAAGATGTTCGGGAGTCGGCTCCAGAGCGAACGGGTTGATCGTGACGCCGTGCTGGCGGAGACCAACCTCCAAGTACCGACCGCCCAGCAAAGTCGCCAGCTTTCGGTAGCTGTGACCGAGATCCAGAACAACGGTCAGCGGCGTGTACTTCTGGGCGTGCGTAACCAGGAAGTTAAGCAGAAAGCTCTTCCCGCTGCCTGTCGCCCCCAGCACCAGGGTGTGCCCGACATCCTGGACGTGCAGGTTGAAGGCGTAAGGCGTCTGGTGGGGCGTTTCGAAGATTGCGAGCGCCTCCTGGCGCAAATGCGGGCTCACCCGCTCGCCTTGATCGCGCGTAAAGAGGAAACTCAAGTCGGCCAGGCTCGTTTCGAGCAGCGCGAGCCGGCGCAGGTTGTGCGCCCCGTTCCCCGGTACGATGCTTAGCCAGGCGTTGAGGAGGTTGTACGTCTCTTCAAACAGACTCCCGTCGTGCACCGCCATCGCCTTCATCGCCTCGGCTGTCTGATGCTGGAGCGCCCGCGCGTCTTGTCCGTTGAGAACGAGCGTCAACGAGCAACTGCCGAAGAAATGGCTGTTGACCTCAAGTTCCGTCAACGCGTCGCCCAGTTGTCGAACCATCGTGTTCGCCGAATCGTCGACCAGCATCTCCTCAGCGCGCGTTTCCGGCGACGCGTAGTTGACGAGCGAAACTCGTTTGTTAAAGAAATGTCGACGACGCCGCTGGAGGTCGCGGCGCATTCGGTCGTTAGGGATGCGTTGCCACTCGAGGCAGGCGATCAACTCGCCAGGAATCTCATACAGGTCCTGCAATAGAAAGGCGAACGTCTGGCTCGGCGGCTCCTTCATTGAAAGGACCTTCACGAAGCGATCGCCGACCGTCAGATGATCGCGATGGCAGTCGATCGCGGAGTCCGGTACAAAGTAGTCGAGATGCGTGTCGTACGTTAGACGGGCCGCGTCGATCGCCGCCGGGTCGTAGTTCACGAGCTGCCGGAACAATTTAAATGCGTCAGCCTTCGTCAAGCGTTCGAGGCCGATGTCGCTGTTCTGTACCTCAAATGCCTGAGCCTTGTGGTGAAGTGTGCCGATGGCTCGGTCCAGTTCTCTCTCGAGCAGTTGTCTCGTGTGATCGGCTGAAAGCCATGCGCGAACGGCCTGGCGGGGAGTTCGCCACGCGCGACCGAGTTGAGTGCTCCGCCGCACAATATGTGGCGCCTCGTACAGCAGGACCAAGTAGAACGAAAGATCGTAGAGCTCGCGTCGCCGCCCATTCAGGTAGGTGGCGCGCCGTTGGATCGCCTCGTGCGCGATCGGCTGTTCACATGGCGCTGAGATGATGGGTGCAATGTTCCGCTTAACGAGATACTGGTAAACGCGACAGTGCTCGTCCAACAGCCGCAACGCTGCCTCGAATCGGTGTGTAAGCGTTTGCCGCTGTCCGTGCGATAGACCTTCATAGTCGATGCCATGGACGCGGTAGACAACACCAACATGCCCTGCCTTCGTCAGGAATGTGGTGTCGTCGACGAAACCCCACAAGGCCAGCAGACCATTGACGCTGCCTGCCTCGCGGTAGTCTCGGAGGATGCGCGCGATCCTCACCACGGTGCCACTCCAATATCTACTCGTTCATGCTTTCCCGGGTCATAGCGGCGCCGAGAGTTCGAGGACGCGAGAAGAATCCTGAGCATTTCGGGATCACGGGCCGTAGCCCAGAGTGCAAAACCGTAGAGCCCGCCAGCCATCAAGAGGCCGGCGAGGAACGAATAGAACAGGTTGAAGGTGGCCGCACCCAGCAGCAGAGCCAGGAAAAACAATCGCCGGTCAACGCCGCAGATCGTCAGCGGGCGATGCAGCGACTTGAACACGGGACGATACGTCGGGCGATCAGGCATGCCCAGACCTCCTGAAGAGAGCGACCGAACCTGTCAGAACAACCAAACGAGGAATTGCGCCGCGAACAGTGCGAGTCCCCCGCCGAAGACGATGCCGGAAATCTGTCGTTTGGCGCCGCCCTCACCGAACATGAACATCAATCCGCCAATCACGATCGCGACGAGCGCGAGCGACCTCGCGAGCGGCCCAGTGAAGGTCCGCTCCAGATTGCTGGCGGCTCGCTCCCAAGGAGACTGCGCGAACGCGATCGCCGGGAGGCAAAGCAAAATGGCAAAGACGACAGTACTCGTGCGCTCGGTAAAAGAGAGGATCCGATTGTTCGACATCGCGACCTCCAGCAGAGTGGCACGTCGCCGACCTGTGTTGTTAACTCGCCGTACTGGACTGATCTACGTCAGCACGGAAGGGCCATTCGATTAGCTAATCACCGAACAAAGTTGCCGAACAGGCACTTGATCCGAGCACCGCAAGGCTCATCTTCCCTTCGCCAGGAACCACTGAGTTTCTGGGACGTCCGAGCGCCATCGACTTCCATACGCTGCATGATCGTGGAACGCTTTTATTTCCCAAAATCTTACAAATCAAATTTCAATCGCGGCCGACAGACGTATACTTTTTCTGATCCCCTCTTTAGGGCTTTACCCATGCCGTCCCTGAGCAAGCTCGGGCTACTCGATGAAAACGGCCACCCGCTCAGCGACCGACTTGACCAGGTCCTGTGCAGGCTCGCTCCGCGGCTGCGCAGGCAGTTTCCTGCACTTAACGACGAGGTGGTTGTTGCTGAGGTTCTAGAAGAGGCGGGACGCCGTATCGCGGAGCAAGAGAAGCGATGCGGCGTGATCGAGAAGCTTCACGGATATGCGTGGGTAACCATTCGTCATGTGGCTATTTCACGGATGCGCCGCACCTCAATACGGCTCGCACAAAATACAGTTGAATCAGAAGCCAGCCAAGTAGCGTTATCATCTGTCGCGTCGACTCATGGCAGTCCAGAGGAAATCGAACGCGATATCCTCCTCCAAGAGATACTCGCGCAACTCACACCGGAAGAGCGGCTGATCTGTATCTGGAAAAAGGCGGGTTTCTCGAGTAAAGAGATCGCGAAGCATCGACGTTCCTCAGCAGCAGCAGTCGATACAATTTTCTGCCGAGTGAAACAAAAGATTCGGCGCTTCTTAGGCGTTCAGGACTATGACGGGCCTCCGAAAGGGGACGTCGCTGAGAAACCGCGCCACCCAAAGAAGATTCGATCTGTTTCCGGCGCGGACGACGAGAACAACGATGGCCAGTGAAGGACGGCAAGCCGATCCCATGGTCGGGTCACGAGATGACATCGACGAGATCTTAGGCCGAGCCAATCCCAACCCCGAACGAATCGGATGCCCTCCTCAAGACGTCTTGACCGCGCTCGCGCGTAGAGATCGCCCAATCGAAGATCCCGCGTACGAGCACCTCACGAAGTGTTCGCCATGTTATCGCGAGTTTCGGTCGCTGCAGATTCCAGTTCTATCTCAAAGTCTGCGTGCGAGCGGAGTCAACTGGTTTGCCGCCGCCGCGATGCTAATTGTCGCGATCGGCGCCGGCTCGCTATTTCTGTTGCGGGACCGAGGCATGTCGCTCGCCCATGTTTCTCCCGCAGATCCGCAACCAACCGACGTCCGAACCGAGGTGGATCTCCGCCGATATACGGTAACCAGAAGTGAGTTATCGCAGGCTGATCGAGTTCCTCTAACACTTCTTCGACGGCGATTGGTTCTCACTCTGCTCTTGCCCGTCGGATCAGAGCCAGGTCCGTACGAAATCCGAGTACTCGATTCAAGTCTGCAATCAAGCGCTTCGGCGACCGGCGAAGCGGTTATTCGCAACTTCATTACGAGCATTGAAACCGTGCTTGACTTGCGGGCTTTGCCGCCTGGTGACTATCAGCTTGCTGTGCGACGTCGAGGAGACTCGTGGCAGATGTTCCCTGCCAGGGTGGAGTAGTTCCATGGTCCATATCCGCAAACCTTTATTAATAGCGTTTGCTTTGGGTCTGTGCCTCCCCCCATTTGTCCATGCTCAGTCGAGTCTCGATAGGCGATTGCAGGAAGCTGACCGTTTAGCGTGGTTAACAGACTGGTACAGTGCATTGCCCATTTACCAAGAGGTTGAAAGGCTCGCTACCCGGACGGGTAACCATCGAGACGCCATGTATGCGCGTTTCGGCCGTCTCCGCGGCGAGATGCAGCAACTTTCTCTTCCCGATATCTCAGAGGAGATAGCGCGAGATCTCGCTAGCCCACTCGCCAAGCAGGATTCCAATCTGCGTCTTCGGGGATTGACGGCGAAGGGAGATATCGATCTTGAATGGGACGTAGACGCTGCTCAGCGTGTCTGGCGTGAGGCTCGACAGCTCGCGCGTGATTTGGGCAACAAAGGTTGGGAGAATCGGGCGAACGGTGAGCTGGGAATGATTGCCTTTCTTAAAGGTAACACCGGAGATGCCGGTACCCTCGTCCAACAGGCGCTGCAAGGCGCCATGCAACAGGGCGATGTCGGCGGTCAACTCAGATACATGACGGCAATTGCCAACGGCTTGTTTCTCGCAGGTTATGTGCCGGTAGCCGTAGGGTACGTCGACCGCGCTCTAAAATTCGCCACCGAGCATCCCGAGACCGGTTTTCCGTTTGTTGTTTACAGCACAAAAGTCCTTACGTTGCTCGCACTGAGTCAGGCGGACGAGGCTGAACGGTTCGCAACAGCCGCTATGGCCGAAGCGCGCGCTGGTGACCGGAGAATCAAAGAGACCGAGCTACTTCTATTGCTTGCCCAGATCGCGACTACACGCGGGAGATCTAAACAAGCGCTTGACTATCTCGAGCGGGCTGCAACGACGGCAAGGACAGGAAATGTTCAGCGGCTTCTTGCGGATGCCGAGTCGGCGGTCGCAGAGGCTTACCGAATACAAGGTGATCTACCGAGTGCTTATCGCCATTCTATGGCAGCCGTCACGGCAACTCGGCTTGCAGGAAGCCGTTTCATGCTGCCAGAGCGCCTCAGAGTCCTGGCGGAAATTCGTATGGCGCAGGGCGCTATCGCTGACGCCAATCGTGTGTACATAGAAGCAGAAGACGTCGTCGAAGGCATCATGGTGAACGTTCCAAGTCGCGAGGCGCAGGCGCGACTCATAGGAGTGACGAGCGATATTTACACAGGCCATTTTCGCTTGGTTGCTGAGCGCTTTGCTGATCCGGCCAAAGCATACGAAATCATCGAACGGGTGCGAGGCCGCGCAGCTGCTGATGTTTTGAGAGCTGTCTCTCCCGAGAATGCGGCCGGCGATGTTTCCGCGGACATCGCGGCAAAAAGGATTTCGCAGTTGCAGGTGCGACTTATGAGAGCACGGGCAGCTTCCGAGAGGCAGTTACTCCTCGATCAATTATGGGACGCCGAGCAGCGCACTGGTCTGCATGGCACAGAGCGGCGCATTAACCTCTTAGTCGGAAGAGATCGCGTACGACTCAAGGCTCTCCAGTTATCTTTGGCAGACTCCGAGGTGATTCTTGAGTACGTGCTTTCTGAACCCCACTCGTACTGTCTTGCGATCAGCCGCGAACGAATCACTCTCATACCTCTTGCTTCTAGAAAGCAGATCGAGGAACTGTCCGATCGATTTATTGCGGCGATCCGGGGACCAACCGGCGGACGGATGCAATCAGCAAAGGCGGCGTACGATGCCTTACTTCAGCCAATAAGCGAGTCGCAATCGGCAAAAAGACTGCTGATCGTGCCGGATGGAATACTTCATCTCCTGCCATTCGATACTCTTTTGACTTCGAATGCGATCGAGTCGCGCATTGTTTCGATGGTGCCGTCGGCGAACGTGTTCCACCTGCTGCGAACCAGACCTCAGCCGCCCATCGCTCGACGAGCGTTACTGGCAGTTGGAGGTGTTCCGTACGCTCGTATGTTCGGCGGGAAGCCGACAAATGTGGCGATCCGCTCGGACGAACCACGTGGCGTATTCGACGCAACGTATCCTGCCCAGTTACCGAATCTACCCGGTGCGGAAGCCGAGGTTGTGACTGCGGCGAAGCTGCTAGGACCGAGTACTTTGGTTCTTATTGGAGATCAAGCTACCGAATCGGCTGTAAAAGCTCAGAGCTTGACTGACTTTGGGATCCTTCACTTCGCCGTCCATGCTTTCGCAGATCCGAAGTACCCAGGACGTGCCGCGCTGGTGCTGGCAAGTGACGCCACGGGTCTTGATGATGGCCTTTTACAGCCGCGCGAGATTGGCCGATTTAAGTTGAACGCGGGTGTCGTGGTCTTGTCGGCATGCGACACGGCCATCGGCCCAACGCTCGGGCAGGAGGGCGTGCTCAATATCGCTCGAGCATTTCTTTTGGCGGGCTCGCGCGCCGTGATCACAACCCTGTGGACCGTGAGTGACGTCACATCGGCGACCCTAATGCGGCGATTTTACGAGAACTTGGTTGTGGGCTATGACGTCGTCGAGTCTCTGATGCGAAGTAAGGCGAGCGTACTAGAACAGTTCGGTCCCGAGGCACTAACCACGGTTGCAGCTTTCCAGATCATTGGAGTCGGCGACTATCAAGCGATGCTGAGGAAACCGACCCAGCAGGGATCCGACAATCGTTCGATTCCATGATTCAACGCCGATGGCTGGGCGATCCTCGTACAACTCAACCCTCGACGAAACGGTAATTCAGCGAATTATCGATAGAAGCATTCGCTTACTGGAAACGAAGTGTATTCGGCTGGCAGGAACTGATCCGAATTGGCGAGGCTTGATCTCGCCACACGTTGAAGCCCTGACTTCCTCGAAGTCGGTATCCGAATTCGAAACTCGCTTCAACACGGTGTTAAGTGGTGGTGGCCTCAGTCATATCGCATTCTTTCACGGAAGTGGCCAGCGAGCTCCGGCCCGGTACGCTATCAACGCCACATTCTTTGAGTGGAATTCTCCCGACGGAGATCGCTGGGTCTTTCAGGACGTACACGAAGGTGGTCCGAGTCACGCCGCAGGTATCCGCTTCGGCGACATCTTGCTGAGCGTCAATGGCACTCCCGTTCGTCCGCCCGAGATGCCGACTTTTGCCCTCGGAACCGATTCGCTCCTCCAGATCCAAACGACCACCGGACCGGTTCGGGAGGTTCGCGTAGTCCTTCCTAAGTCAGAGCCAAATGGAAAAACCGCCACACCCCCGATGGCTGAACCGACAAGCGTTATTGCGCGAAGGTTTGGAGATGGCATCGGGTACCTCCGGGTTTTGTTCTTTCCGGGGGCGAACGGGATGCGGTTCGCGCGCGAGCTCGACCGAGGCCTCGCTGCCTTAGGCGATAGCAATAGGTTGATCATCGATCTCCGAGGTAACCTCGGAGGGTTCGTCGGTTCGCTGCGTCTAATGAGCTATTTAACTCCAGACCGCGTGCCAATCGGATATAGCCTGACTCGGAAGGGCGAGGACCGAAAATGGCGTCCGGAACAACTCGCGTGCATAGACCATCTGCCGGCCACGACGTTCGAGATGGTAAAGATGGCGGTCCGCTTCAAAATTCTTCATCGTGATCGGTCAATTCGGCTGATGACTGAAGAGTTAGGAGCAAAACAGTTCCATGGCCGTATTGTGATGATTGTGAACGAGCACACCCTAAGCGCGGGTGAAATGGTCGCCGCGTTCGCCGCCGAGAACGGCTTGGCGCGAATTGTGGGGACGCCGACCGGTGGTCAAGTCCTCGGTGGGGCGAACTTTGCCGTTGGTGAAGGATTCATTCTGCGTTTTCCAGCCGCCACCTGGTACACGTGGCGCGGAACCGTCGTTGAAGGATGCGGTGTGTCACCGAATATAAGGGTGCCCGTGTCCACCGAAGCGCTTCTATGCGGCATAGACGGCCAACTCGACGCGGCACTCGAAATAGCTTCGCACCTATAGCTGAACGCCTCACCTTGAATTGGTCGAAAGCCTTGCGCAAATGACGAACTCTTAAACTGCGGGTTCTCGGTTCGATTCCGAGGCGGCTCACCACTTTTCGAGGTTTTGTGCAAAATTTGTGCAAAACAGATAACTGTTTAGCGACTTCCGCAAGGCTCCCCCCGGTGGGTTTCTATTGAAATCGAGCATCAGGCTGCGCGCGGGCGCCGGTGTTGCACTCGCCGCGAGATGGACGTAAACCAGCTTGCCCATCTGTTCGCGATACTAGGTTTCGACGTCGGAGCTATATCCGCGCCCTTCAAGTGCACGCGGCGCACGCCGGACGGCCGCGTGCTTACCATCACGATCAACGTGCTCGATGCGGGTGAAGGCGCGGGAGAGTCGCGCTTCTCGATGAGGCACATCGCGACGATGATTTTAATATCTGTCTCGCCTCGGGCCCTGCGGCGAGCGCAGGGGAATGCCTTGCGCGCATCGAGAACTGGATCGAACTTGACTGCCAACCCCCTTCGCCGGACTCGTCTGATCACCTTGGAAGATTGACTATCCGTCAGACTGACTCCACAGGGTGAAGTCCTTCCGCCGGCAATTCATGTCGTGATAAAATAAAGTTGTCGGTCGGCGCTTGAGCGGCGTCGATAGGTGAATCCGGAACCGGGGCGGTTCCGCAACGGATGCGCGAGATGCTCGAAGGCTCTTGTTTTCCTACCTCGCGAATATCTCCGAATTCCCGTCGTCCGCTCGACGTCGTCCATTTGCCGCTCGAAACGTCGAGTCGGCGGGAGGAATGACATGGCAAGATGTAATCACGACGTGCAGGTCTCACCCAAGGGCGGCGGGCATAAGGGCTACAAGGTCACGCAAGATCATCGGGTCATCTCGGAACACAACAAGCAGAGCACCGCGATCCAGTCAGGGAAGCGGGAGGCTAAGAAGGACGGCGTGGATCTCACAATTCGGGGCCGTGACGGGCAGATCCGCTCGAAGGACAGTTACGGACGCGATCCGCTTCCGCCGCGCGACACCGAGCACTGAGAATGAACTTCGAAAAGTTGACGATCAGCGTTTACGACTTCCTCGGCTACCTTTTGCCGGGATACGTGGCGCTGATCGCCTGCTCGCTGGTCGAATCGACGCTCATCGGCACGTGGTTCCTGAGCCTGTCGTTCATCGACGAGCATGCGCTCGTTTTTGCAGCGGTGGCGTATTTCATGGGGCACGTCGTCCACGCGATCGCATCGTGGCTGACCGAATCAAAGTTGTTCCGATTTCTGGTTCAATCGCCTCGGCCACGGCTTACCGATCCACTAAACTCTTTGGTCAGGACCGAACTTGACCGCAGTTACGGCGACACAGTCGATGCCAAGAACCGTACCGGGCTTGAGATCTACTTGCTGGCGGACGCGTATGTCGTGGCGTCGGGAGGTGCCACGGAGCGAGACATGCTGATCGCTCGCGAGGGGTTTTACAAGCAGTCGGTCGCGGCTTTTGCGCTGATGGCGCTGGTCCTCGTCGCTTGCGACGTGCGAGGCGGCGTGCTCGTCCAGACGCAACCCGGTCATGTATATCCGCTGACCTTCTGGCCGTCTGCTTTTTTGACTGCCGTTGCCGCGGGGATTCTCGGACTGTTCCGACTTCGGTTCGGCTTTTACCATCGAATCAAAATCAACAACACGCTTCTGTTGTTTGCGGCCCTTCGATCGAAGGAGCGCCGACCATGACTCCGGAGGTTCAGATCGTCGTCTGGAACGTGGCGCATGGCAGCGCGACCTTCGTCCGCACGCCAAACGACCGTAAAATCCTGTTAGACGTGGGCTCCAGCGAGGACTTCTCTCCGGCAGAATACCTGCACAACCATTACGGCCTGAGGTATACGGATTTACTTATCCTAAGTCACGCCGATGCCGATCACGTTAGAGATCTGCCAAACGTCGTGCGCTTGATTCCCCCGCAGACGTTCTACCGTAATCCACAGGCTCCGAGATCGTTAATATTTCCAACCGACCCACCGCCATGTGACCCCTTGAAATCGTTCGACTCATTCAATAGTAACTACGTGCATCCGGTCCGATCCGGAAACGAAGTAAATATTGCGGATAATTGGGGTGGGCTAAGTATCGGCACGTTATGGCCGACGGCCGTGAACAACTTCACCTGTCTCAATAACTACAGCGTCGTCACGATAATGGATTACGGTTGTCTCTCGTTTGTGTTTCCCGGCGATCTCGAATCACCGGGATTCACGGCACTCATGTCCTACGCGCCGTTCGTCGCTGCAACAAAGCCGGCGGATAGATATCGTGTTCTAGTTGCGCCACACCACGGCCACACAGCCGGAATACATCAGCCGTTCCTCGATCATTTTTCGCCGCACCTGTCGATCATTTCTGGCGCGTATGGGGATCCGCACACCGACAGGGAGACCTACGCGGCATGTTCGAGCGGGTTGAAGGTGTTCGACCAGACGACGCAAACAGTCTCGACTTGCAAAGTATTAACGACAAAGCTGAACGACTCAATTGTGCTGCGAGCAGATTCACAGCAGTTGACCATTACGGTGTGACCGATGTTCAGTTCCCGGCAGTTGTTCGATCAGGGTTACGAATCGTTTAGCCGAACGTTCCCGAACTTCGCGGCTAAGGTCGAGCAACGATCATTTTACGTCTGCCCGCAGTGTCTTCGGGCGTTCCATGAAGTTGCCTTGTCGATGGGGCTCCTGACGCAAGAACACGTTCCTCCGGAAAGCGTCGGCGGGAAACGGCTCGTCTTAACCTGCGTCGAATGTAACTGCACAGCCGGACATGAGATGGATAGTGACATGCGGCGGGAGGCAGACGTTCTGGACTTTTTCGGAAAGCGCCTCACTGAGATCCAAGCCACCCTAAAAACGGCGTCAGGAAGAGTGCCCATTCGGTTGTCAGCGAGCGAGGGTCAGATTCTCCTGTTCGGTGTTCCCAAGGCCGCACATCCAGCGGAAAGTGAAGCTTTGAAGGCGGACTTTAACAAGGCGTCGCAAGGTGAGGGTTGGCGGGATTTCAAAATGAACATAGAGTTCCCTCGGTTCTCGCCGGCTCGTGCGGAGGCAAGCTGGTTGCGTAGTGCGTATCTCGCGTTCTTCGCGGCTTGCGGCTATCGATTTGTAGTTCGGCCGGAACTAAGTGTTGTTCGACAGCGGCTCGGGGAGCCAAACACGAAGGCGTTTTCCTTCCGCATGGTTCGTCCCGACGTCGTCTGTGAGCCGGTTTTGATGGCGATCACGGAGCCGGACGTGTTTCGAAGTTTTGCGATGTGTTACGGGCAACAGGTCGTATTCTTGCCGCTTTATGGAGACGATAAGCTTTATACCCGTCTGGCCGCACAGCCGGCGGGCCATGTGGAGATAAAGTCCGACCATGTTTATGCGTGGCCCACGCGTCCTACCTTCCTTCATGATCGCCAAGCCGACGTCGTTCAAACTCCGACGTAGACCGTGAGCCGACGGCCGAGGACGGATCGAGAGGGGCGGTCTGCGCGGCGCGACGAACCGGGAACAGAGGCGGCTGTAAGCCCGGCCAGTTCGAGGCGAAAGGCTGGCTAGGGTATCATCCACGCGAATCCCCCTATAGCTTTTCCCATTCACTGGTGGTTCGGTCGCGGGGTTTTTCAAAAAGGGTGCGCGAGCACCCGTTTTCTACGTCAATTTATAAGGTGCTAAGTAATGGACGCGATTGTGCTGCTGAGGCATTGAGTTTTGCATCTGTGAAGCATCGTGACCAGCGGCGCAAGGATACGACTGCGTCACCCTACATTAATCACCCGATAGCTGTTTCAACGATTCTGGCGGCCGAAGGCCTCGTTACCGATGATGAGTTGCTTGTTGCTGCGGCATTGAAAGACGGTCATCAATCGCTGATCGGCACGAGCTGATCTGGTAACGATTCGTCTTTCGTTTTGTTGGTGTTTTTGCGTGTTTTTCGTCTTGTTAGTTCCCACAATCGTCGTTGGGCTACGGCTTGCCAGCAAATGTCACAGGGAATACACCGATGTCCTTGGGCGTGGCTCGCTTCTGTTTTCTCAGGATGTTGATGGCCTTCTTAAAGCTGACACCTGGCGTCCGCGTCAGCACGAACTCGTAAATCTCCTCATAGCTCATGGTTCGGCCCGAAAGCATTTTTGACAATTCATCAGCCATCCATTGGTCGTTTGCGTCAGAGAAGAATCGCTGCTGCGTAGGATCGTCGCTATCGGAGAATCGGTAGGAACCTGTGCGATCCGCGCTCCACATCGCCTTCTTCATCTCCTCAAGCCCCTTCAAGTCATTCGTGGAGAATACGAGCCAATGCAGCAACACGTTGTGCTTGCTGAACATCGCAAACGACCACGGATACTTCACGCCCGCGTTCCGCTTGAGCGCTGCCTTATACAGGTCGATCAAGCGCTGCTGTCGGTCAGGAGCGTTGAGGGCTTCCTTCCACGATTCGTCGCCAAATCCCCTCGTGATGGCGGGCCATTTGGTTTCATCGGCGAGGTAAGGATTCAGCTTCTCGCAATTAAGATACGAGAACACCTCACAATACCGATGACTCATGATCTCTTTCACCATAGACATCGACACGTTGGAGTAACCGTATTGATCTAGGAAGAACAGGGCGGGGCCGACGTTCGGCTTCCGCGACGCAATAATCTTCGGAAGTTCATCCCGGCAGTCACCCAATATGGGCTCATCAAGGATGACGGGAGTGCCTGCAGGCAACGCTGCGCGCTCGGCTGTGAGACGGGATCGAAGGTGATTGTAACTAGGAGGATCGAGTTCAACGCAGGTAAAGCGCACGCGCTTCTGGGCCGTGGGAGCTGCGCTGTGTTCCCGAATCGCATTGAGGGCCACAATTGGGCTGCCCGGTTCACCGCCTTCGTATTCACCTGGCCCTGCAAACCCTTCAAAGAAGAGCATGCTACTTGCCGGAAACCCGGTGCGCCAAAACACGGCAGCCCATGCGCCTAGGTAGTATTTAAGGATGTGATGCTTTGCTAGGGTGTGCGGATCAGCCTTCCAGAGCACCGAGGGAGCGGAGTTGTTGTTGGGGAACATACAACGCGGTGTGCGCCTTTCGTTCTGGCAGCTCGTTCCAGTAGCGGCCATCCAATCTCCGCCCGGTCTTTTTCTTGTTTGGTCCGCCCCACTGCTTGAAGAAAAACGGAACGTTCCGGGCAACGCAACGATCTCTAATCTGCCGGACCCATTCCGCGCTCATCGGACGCGCACCCGGGCCGGACTCACCGCCGACGATGACCCAATGGATACCCGTTAACGCGAGTCTCGGGATCGGCCCGAGCAGAGGCTCAACGGACAGGAACCTCACAGCTGCCGGCACTTGCCGGAGATCACTTAGCCGATGCACGACGTCCGCATTTTCGACGCTCGTGCCGAGCCAGACGTTACTTGGCCACGGAAGATGTTCTGCGTAACGCGCCGCGAGGTGAGGCCGCTTCGTCAAAATCTGAAACGTGTGGTGAGGGCACGCGACCATCACCTCGAACACTCGCTGGATGAACGTCAGGGGTATGTTTTCCTGAAAGAGATCGCTCATCGAGTTCACGAAAATGAGCCGAGGCGATTTCCAGCGCAGCGGAATTGACAGCGCGTCATCGTGCAAAGCCAACTTGAATCCCGTGGCGTAGTGAGGCTTGCCCATCGCCTGCAGCCGCAGGGACATTCGCTCGGCGTAGCAGTTCTTACACCCAGCACTTACCTTGGTGCAGCCTGTCACCGGGTTCCACGTCGCTTCCGTCCACTCGATGCTCGAATTGTCTGCCATGCTTAAAAGTTGCGGTATCCTAGCACTTTCGCCTCACTTTCGCCACCAGGCGCGAGACCTACAACATGTGCTCCAACCTATCCCGCAGCCCGGTGGATTCCGCAGCGGTGAAGCCCGCTATCGCGAACAGGATTCGATCTATTAGAACCTGCAGCGGCTCGGCCTCTGTACTGAGGTGCGCGCGCTGCCGTCGGGTGATCTCTCCCCTTCTCTGCTCGTGTGCCAGGATGCGTTCCACCAGCCCGCCTAACACCAACCGCACGACTCCGCCGAATGGTGGCTCAGCGAGGGAGGGACGCAAATCCGCGAACGCATCATCGTGCTGGCCACGGTCAATCCGCTGAAGGATGTTGCCGGCGGCATTGCGGTCGTTTTCAGTGATGTCCGCGAATCTAGGAGAAGGCAGATTGTTGAACTGATATTCGTTGACCTTTGAGTTGGTGCTGCCAAGACGGAAATACCAATCCAGCAACTGAGAGTTCAACAAAGCCAGCAGTTCGTTTACTTCAAGTCGGCTTTCCGGTCCCGGAATATAACTAACGGTATCAAAGCAGAACTCGCCAGCGGGAATCGGCGCAGCGACGATGCGTCGAAAATTGTTTTGGGGAGCACTTCGTTGGAATCCGACACGCGCAAATCGAAAATGGAAGGCTTTGCCATCCTCACCCTTGCCTTCTAAGAATACCTCTTGCCTGAGATAAAGTGGCTCACCTTGTGACGCCTCGCGGAGCGCATACAAGGTTACGTTGGATCCTCGTAGTATGAGTGGGCCATCAGCGGGAGCACGGGAGATCGCGTGCCGACGTGTTTCATTCGTTTCGTTCACCTCACCCTGGTAGGACGTGCATGCTTCTCCGAGGCGACCCATTCGACCTGCTGCCATCATGCGAACGGCTAAATCCCAATCTTCCTGCGAACAACTCACAATCGTGAGGTTTATTGGATCGTAGAGCGGTATGTCAGGGGTCGATAGTTGCAGACTCGGCGAATCGGGCACGATCCATTGCGCAGGATGAACTCGACTCACGAACGGTTTTCGCCGCTCTTCAGCGTTGGAGGTCTTTTGAAATGTGAACGCGACGGTCGATAACTTGGCCTCAGGGAACACACGCCTCGCAACATCGTCCTTTTGCGGAAATGCTTCAATACTGTCGAAGCGGCCCGTGTCTAACAACAGGCGACGAATACCTGCCGCCTGATCGTCTCCAAGAAGAGGCATTGGAACGATAAATCCAAGCCGACCGTTCCCATTTAGCAACTGAACAGCACGACAGATGAACAACTTATACAGATTGTTCTTACCCCGGATCGACGGACGATACTGATCGCCAAAGGCAATGAAGGCTCTGAACGCATCCAGATTTCTGCCGGTCTCGAGTTCGGACAGCACGTCATACGGTGGATTACCAATAACAGCATCAAAACCAGCGTCACCACGTCTGCGCGTGCCGGCAAAGAACACCTCAGGAAACTCTAGTTCCCAATGGAAAAATCTACCTGGCTCCTGTGCGGCCACGCCGAGCGCACGCGCAAACCAAGGCTCTGCCGCAAGGCGGGCGAGCCTTACTGGATGTCTTAATAGGCCGAGTGCTGATTCGTATTGCTCAATAGTCGGGTGTTCACCCACGGGAAGGTGGAAAGTGGCGCACCATAAGTCGGCCACTTTCAAGAATGGTTCGAGTCGGTCATTGAATTGCCGTAGAAGGCGTTCCTTCTCCTTCACCTGCTCGGTCGTGTTGGAAGGTAAGGCTGAGATCTGCTCTAACAACCCTAGAAACGATGGCAGTTGCTCTGTGACCTCACCTGAAAACGTCGTTCCCAACAACGCCGGAATCCCTGGCAGCTGTCGCAGCGCTTCAATCGAAGCCCCCACCAGCGTATCGCCGGTGCGAATATGGTGGTCTAAGAACGTCAATGGGTGATCAATTGAAACGGTTTCGAGCCAAAGCGCCAGCTTTGCCAACTCCACGGCCAGAGGATTTTGGTCAACGCCATAAAGTGAATGCTCCACCACTTTGCGTTTCCAAAATGTCAACGCCGACTCGTCACCAGCCAGTTGGTCAGCCTGCGGATCGCGAGTGAGCGGGTTGCTGGCGATTTCCTCCGCGAGGTATTTGCATGCGCTCAGGAGAAAGTGACCGGAACCCATCGCAGGGTCAAGAATTCTGAGCCGCAGAACGCGATCATCGAACTCTGACTGGAGTCGTCCGAGTGTGACGTTCAGCTGTGCGACATCCGCCCCTTCAAGTCGCAGGCGCTGACTGACGTCTTCTATTTCTCGGCGCAGAGCACCCTCAATCTCTCGGCAGATAGGCGCAAGGGTCACTGAAACTAGGTGATCAACGATTTGATCCGGTGTGTAGTAGCTGCCTGTGGCCCGTCGTTCACCCTTGGCTGTCTGAAGGTAGATGTGTCCGACTTGGATCTCCTGGCCGGTGAGATCGTTGATAATGGCTTCAGCGGCCACCTGTGGGTGAAGCTCAAGCAAACCCTCATAAATGCTGCCGAGATGCTGAATTCGCAGGTCGCGGTAGTCGACCAGAAATAGACCGCCAGCCCCATCTTCACGTTGTGGGTCTATCGCGCGGCTCAATTGATCAATGACGCGGGCCACATACCAATCAGGAATCTGGTGGTCCCGCAGGAACGGGTGCTGATCCTCGTCGAACAAGCCGCCGTTGTAGGCGGGCACTTCGTAGCGTGCGTGCCCTTCATCAATAAGATCAAACAAACTCTGAAGGTCCGTCCAGAGCGCCGTGTCGTTCAACGAAAAGTCTGGACCGGTTCGCCGTGCAACGCGATCAAGGGCAGCGGCCATTTCCTCCCGACGTCGTCCGAGAGAGCGATTCGTTGTGTAGAGCCTGTTTCTCTTATAGGGGAGCAACTGCCGATCTTCCCCATACAAAATAAACAAAAGCCGATAGAGGAACACGAAGGCTTCGGCGCGGCATCGGGGGAGATCGTCCGCCGTCAATTGATTGGCTGCGTGATGGAAAAAACCATCGATGCAAAGTCGCAATGCTTCAAAGACTCTACCCTTGAGATCCTCGCCAACGCTAATGCGATATTCGGAGCTTCCTCGTCGTGCGCGGACAACCAGTGGGGCAATGTCCGTTTCAACGTAGCCGGCAGGACCAAAGAACAAGAAGAACTGAAGGAACTCGTCCAGGATGTGTTCGCGTTGAACCCAATTAGCTTCTACGCGCCAGTCTTCGAGAATCGCCTCCAGATCGACTTCGAGGTAAGTCTGGAATCGAGGTTGATCAGGCTCTAACTCACGGGGAGTTAAGCGCCACAGTTTTCCATTGGTCAGAATTCCATACGCTAAGCGGCTCTTGTCCAGATACCACTCGATCTGCTCTGGCGGATACTCTCGGCGATTTTGCACCTGCAGTGGACGGTCGAGGCTGACGTGCCATGCTTTGGCATCGGCCACGAGGCTGGGATAATCCCAAAACCCTTGCTCATGTCTGCCGGTAGCGAGCGCATTATCGAGCAGCGCATCGTTTGCGAATAAGGCATAGTCCGGTTCTCGCCCGCGAAGGAACGTTTGGTAGGCCAGTCTCCATCCGAGTTCGCGCAGTATCGGTTGGATGAATCCCTCTTCGAGAGGCTGCTCAGCGCCGTATTGCGTGACTCGCGTCCGCTGTATGGCCCAAATCTCAGCGATCCGTTCAAGCGCCTGCTGCGCCGTAGCACGAATGGCGTTCCATTCCGGTTCGAGGCGCAGTCGATGCTCAAGCCAATGGCTGGAAAACAGCTCTCGGCTTCTCACCGCTCCGAGCGGCAAATTCAGTTGCGGGTTAGGCTGATTCACTCGGGGCCGGGAATTTCGTGAATCTTGTCATGGATGTGAATCGCCACTGAGAGAACGACGATCCTCTCCGACCGAGAGAGATTATAACGGGCTGCGCAATCTCCGCACTACCATATCTTGTGGGGTGACATCTTTTTTGCGCCCCTCCCGATATCAGCAGCATGGGCAACGACCGAGTAATGGTGATCCTGGCTGAGGCCAAAGGATTGGCGCAGGAGTATCGGCAGCTCACGGGCAAGCCGCTCGGCATCACTGGGGAGGTGGCCGAGTATGAGGCGGCGCGCATCCTCGGCCTTCAGCTGACGGAGGCTCGACAGGCAGGCTACGACGCCATCGAGATGGTGAACGGCGTCACTCGACGGCTGCAGATAAAGGGGCGCTGTCTGCTACCTGGCTGCAAATCGAGCCAGCGCCTCAGCAAGATTGACATCAAGAAAGATTTTGACGGAGTGCTGCTGGTTGTGCTCGATCATCAATTCGACGCCACGCATATCTACGAGGCGGAACGCGACGACGTCGTGGCAGCTATCACGAAACCCGGCTCGAAGTCGCGGAACGAGCGCGGTCAGCTCGATGTGAATAAATTCAAATCTATCGGTCGCCTTCGCTGGAATCGTTAAACGTCGCGAGCCCAATCTCCGCCTCGATATCGGTTTCCTGGCGTCGTAAATCACGCCGCACGGCCTCTAACACCGACTTGTAGTCATCTTCACCGATCAGCCATGCCGGATCGGTGGACGCTTCGAAGAGACTGCGATACCGGTTCAGAATCGACAATCCTTCCTTCGCTAGATGCTCAATGTCATCGAGCAGCAGCGGTGCGCGCGTGGGAAGCGCAGATGGATTCAACGCATGACTCGGACTCTTATGGGCATATGCATTGTGTCGCCACTGCACGAGTGTTTTGACCTTCTCGTTGGCAGTGCCCACAAACTCGATATCCTTCTCCAGCTGCGCCGAATCCGGTCGTCGTGGCGTCGCTGCGAGTGAGTCCACATACGGATTTCCTTTTAGCCGCTCTCGAAACTGTGGCTCGTCAAACCACGAAAGATTTTCGCGAATCGTCTCCAGCAGGTTGCGGAGGTTGAGCGATTTGGCTTCGGTGTCATAGGCACGGCAGAGTCGCAGGACTCCCGCGTCGGACACCGCCGTAAAAATGAGCCGCCAGAATGCCGTGGATTGATTTATCTCCTCGATATATTCGTTGGCGTCGGCGTTCAGCTTACGCAGCAGCCGCATATAGATGTTTGCGTAGACCAAGTCATCAGAGAGGGCCGTCAGCAATGACTTAAATTCGGCAGCTGTCGAGATATCAATTCTCATGGCGTCTCACCCGTTACTGCTTGCCAGCCTTTGGCTGACAGCTTGGCGAACAGCTCCATGCTCTTGGCGTGCAGCTTCCGCTGGTCGCGGAACACCTCACTGAAATACAGCTCGCCGTTCTTCGTGATTCGTAATTCCACCCCGTAGAGATCCGACGAATCCGGGCGTGCATGAATGCTGCGCGTGAAAGCGCGAATCTCTTTTTTCCCCAGCACCGCGCCCCACAGCTGGACGTCAGCCATTGCCGCAGTGTGTCCCGAATGGAGGATCACAAAAAGGATCACAATTCACATCCACTACACGATTCTTCCAGCGAATTCTGCAAAACCACACGCTTCGCAGGCGTGTGCCCTGATCGAAGAACGAAAATATTTTCGACCACAAGATAGCCGATCTCAAACGCAACCATCACCACCAGCCGCTGCGCTTGGGTTGCAGCCTGGCCCACGCTGCTTGAAACGCCAATGCCAATTTGCGGCGAGCCGTCAATGTGTGGCCAAACGGTCCATCGAGGTGGAGCAGCAGATAGTCCTGTTCATACTCTAAAACAATACGGCGGACACGGTTAACGGCCTGAAAAAATCCCTGGCTTGGCTAGGACGCCAAAGCACCAAGAGTGCAATGTCTTCGGTTCTATCTCCTGGAACACCTCGTCCTCAAGTTGTTCAAGTTTGGCGACTATGTCTAGTGCCGCGGTTCTAGCAAAAGTCAGAATCAATAACTCGTCGCGCGCCGTTCCTGTCTCGAGAAGCCGAGCTAGCCTTCTCAATAGAGAATGGGTCTTCCCAGTGCCAGGACCAGCAAGTGCACGAAGGCGACTGGCGTTGCTCCGAGCGAAATCTAGACCTGGACCTTCAAGGCCGTCGTTCCACGCCATTCCTCTTAGCTCCTCGGTTTGGAAACTGTGCTGACCGATGTAAAGCGCACGAATTGTCTATTGAAAATGTATTTTGTTGCCGTCGTCCGGAGAACCAGTCCAATCAAGCACGCCCAGGAACTCCACGAACGCGGATGCACTCACAATGAAGACCGTCCGAGCACCAAGGTCCGGGCGAGCTGAAAAAGATTTTCGAAATCTGACCAAAGACACGGGCGTGATGTTTGTCGGTGTTCCCTTGAACTGACCTGATTCCAAATCAATGTCCGCCGCATCGTAGTTGGCGACAAATAACTTTGCGTTCGTCACGATTATCGGAAGATAGGGTTTATCCGGTTCTGACGCTCCGGGTTTGAACTCTTTCCAATGCTTCATGCTGAACGCATCGAGGCCATGAATGACTCTCTGAACATCACGCTCAAGCATGCGCTGGTCTTTTCCTGATTCGCTCGTACTGACAACACAAAAAGCAGACTCAGCACAGGCTGGCGACAATTGCCACTCCGTACAGAACCTTTCCATTCGTTTGGTGCTGTCCTGTATTTGTTTCAGATACGTGCATCTAAAGCGTGTGGTGTCTGGCTGTGAACCAGGGTTGAGAAAGGTCAACATTTCCTTCTGACTTTTCTTGCATTCCACAGCCGCAATCATCAATTTAGTGGCAATCACTAAGTCGAGAAACTGACTTGTCCCGCTCCCGTCAGACCAAGGGAATTCCTGCGAGACAACGCTCCAATGCTCGGTTTGCTTAATTGTGTTAGCCACTGCGGTTTGAAACGGGAAGCCACTTGCCAATAGCGAGCCGATAACTTGATTATCGGGATTCGAGGCAGACGCAGTCATTTTGGCGGCCAGAGTATACCGGCGTCAGGATGCAGTTCCTAGATGAGAATTGACGTCAGACCATCACCGACAGGCGCACGTTCTCGGTCATGAACACTCCAGCACCACAAAGCATATATACGCCAGCCACCATATCGATGATATATGCCAGCCACAAAGTGAGTCGAAATGAAGACGATTCGAACGAGCAACGCCATTCACGAGCGCTTCATCGTGTCGTGCACGAGTTCGCGGCGAAACGTAAGAAGGAAACGACGTTCGACCAGGCGCTTGATGAGCTGTTACGGGCGACGGGTTATTGATGGGACACATCACAAATCCGCAGACGTCGGCCGGAGATTCAAGGGCAGCCTGGACGGACCTCGGCAGAAAAAACCCCGGCTTGGATTCAGTGCGACTGCTTGGCTCGAATATGCCGTATCGAAGAACGGGAAGAATTTCTCCGAAGGCACCCGAACGGAGTTGAATGCCATGACTCTGGAGCTAGACTAATTTTCTGAAGGACAGGTTACTGACTGGCGCAGGCAAGCATAAATCGCCTGCCGGCTTCGAACCAGTCTTTCAATGTCTTAGTGAAGTATCAGCCAGGCAAGCTGGAGCAGATTCACCAAGACTCCCATGGCGGTCACAATCGTGGCCTCATGGTTCTTGAAGAACGTTCTCATGAGCGTTTCCTCGAGGAGGGATATGCTTTCTTCCGTAACGGAATGAGCGGGTTTGAATTGCTAAGTGGGCTGCCTGTGAAACAGCCGCGTTGACGAGCTGAAATAGAAGCTACTTCCCTATGTAGGAAGCGCGAAAATCTGCCTCTAGTTCATCACATGTAGAGTACCATGAAATGGCAAATTTGTCAACCCCCTCAACAAGTTACGGGGATTTCGCCTAGGATTACTTGCGAAGAAAGACAGACGCCTTGCCGGTTTTTATTCCAGAAATCTCGATGTGAGCAACTTCCTCTGCTGTGGCTGGCGACAGAACGATTTCAACAGGGTTCCAGGCACCCGGAGCAAGGCGTTTGCCGACGGGCTGGGTAGATGTGTGGAATTTCTTTAACCACTCCGAGTAGTCACTTCCTTTGGGATTGGCCGGTCTGGCAGCGCCCCAACGCAGGTGGGATCCAACACAGGGTGACGAAGTACTAACCCACACAAAAGAACTCGAAAGCAAACGCTTTACCATCGAGTCTGACGACAAGATGGCAGGCGCCGAAAAGAAGCGTTTGGCTGGAAAACAGAAGGCCAGCTAGCTGGTTTGAGTGTGTCCCCGCGATGGCTTCCGTCCTTTTCTTTTTGATAATTTCGTGAACTCGGACGGGAGCTTGCTCTTTTACGCCATCGTCCGGTGGCGAACGGCCCTACTCGAAAAAATTGGGTGAATTTAGAGTAGCTGCCACACGTAGGACAACCGCCGACTTACAGCCCCACCGATTGACAGACTTAGCACCAGGAAGAAAAATCTTCGGCTTGTTAGGGCCGCCCCGTCCCCTTCGTTCTCCAAGAGGCTTGCTGATGCTGATCCGACTCGTCCGTGGACTCGCGCTAACACTTGCCATCCTTGTCTACGGGACCAACGTCTACGCTCAGACCGCCGTTGTAACTCGCAACGTCAATCTGCGTTCGGATTCATCGGATGAGCTTCCACCGATTCGTCTGCTGAAACCGGGAGTGCAGCTCACGATTCTGAGTCCGACTCTCGAAGACGACTATTACTCCGTCCGAACGCCTGAAGGACAGGAAGGGTGGGTCTGGAGTAGGAATATCCGCCTGCTCTCCCCCGCCGAAGAAGCGACACTCAAACCATTTGTAGCTACACCGACGTCCGTTGCAGCCGGAACCTTTTCTCCGGTGTGGGAAAAGCCCACACCGAACCGCAGCAGCTTCAGAGGCGTGAGTGGCAAATGCGGATATGCAGGTATTGGAGATGAAGTTGAAACCAATCAACGAAAGAACCGCACAGATATTCCAGCTTCTTACCACGACGTGACGTTCAAAGCATTAGCCTACCTTCCGTACCCGAAGGCACCTAAGGAACGATCCCAGTGGTCGAACGATCAGCTAGACGTGATCCGGCCTTTTGAAGGGGTTGCCGTTCGGGTGGTCGGTTATTTAGTCGCACTCAAACCACAAACCGGAAGTGCAGAAAAAACGAATTGCCGCTTTACGAAGGCTGGTGAAACGGACTGGCACCTGGCACTGGTTGAAAAGTCTGGCGATGGAGAGAATGAATCAGTTGTGATTGAGACAACACCGCGTATCCGTCGTAGCCATTCCAAATGGACGGCCGCTCGTCTCAGGCCGTGGGTCGATTCAGATTCGCCGGTGCGGATCAGTGGTTGGACGTTTCTTGATCCAGAACATCGGAACCACTTGAACAAATACCGGTCCACTCTGTGGGAGATTCACCCCATCACCACAATTGAAGTGTTTCGCGATGATCGATGGGTGGACCTTGATAATTTGCCGTGACGGACGCCGCGTCAGTCACAAGCTGCTCTCGTGAATCAGTAACCGTTAGTTAACTCTTCAGTCTTGATGAAGCTTTTTGGGATCGATGGGCGATTGTAACTGGTGAACCGATTCCAACGTGGTCGACGACCAACCGATCGATTAGGTCGGCATTGAGACAAGAAGGCCTGCTACAGCAGGCCGGCGTCGGACCTCTGCACGTCGTCGGCGTTGACGAACTGGAAATGCTCGAGGCACTTGCCCAAACTGGAGTCGGCCATCGATGTACTTCGCGCGCACGTAAGCTTCCCCGATCGATTGACACTTGCAAGTAGACTGCTCCGAGTCAGGAGCGGTCATGCGGAAGTCGAAATTCAGTGAGACGCAGATCGTCGCGATGCTCAAGGACGCGGAGAGCGGCGTCCCCGTCGCGGATCTCACGCGAAAGCACGGGGTCAGCAAAGCCACGTTCTTCAAGTGGCGCAGCAAGTATGGCGGGGCGACGGTGTCTGACGTGAAACGCTTGCGGGAGCTCGAGGCCGAGAACGCGAAACTGAAACGGATGTACGCGGACCTGGCGCTCGAAAACGCGGCCATCAAGGACGTCCTCAACCGAAAGCTGTAAGGCCGTTCGCGAAACGACAGATCGCCGAGGCGCTGGTGCGAGCGCACCATATGCCGGTCCGGCGAGCGTGTCGTGCGGTGAGGCTCTCGCGGGCGGCGTTTTACCGGCCTCCGGTGCCAGCGACCCGGCGCGATGCCGCGGTCATTGCGGCGTTAACCGATGTGGTGGCGCGGTACCCGCGGTGGGGCTTCTGGAAACTCTTTGATCGGATGCGCGGCGAAGGTCGGCGCTGGAATCACAAGCACGTGCATCGCGTGTACTGCGCCCTGCGGTTGAACCTGCCTCGGCGGACGACGCGGCGCGTGCCTCGGCGCGTGCGCCAACCATTAGCCGCGCCGCCACGGCTGAATCAGACCTGGGCGCTCGACTTTATGACCGAGACGCTCTATGACGGACGACGGGTCCGGTTACTTACGATGATCGACGAAGGCAACCGGGAAGGATTGGACGTCGTGATCGGCGTGTCGGTACCAAGCCGGCGCGTCACCCGAGCGCTGGACGAGCTCGTCGCCGTCCATGGCAGCCCCTCGGCCGTTCGCGTCGATAACGGGCCGGAATTCACCGCCCAGAGTTTCGTGGATTGGTGCACCGACCACACCGTGGCGATTCACTACATCCAGCCGGGCAAGCCCGATCAGAACGCGTACATCGAGCGCTTCAATCGGAGTTACCGGACCGAAGTCCTCAATGCGCATCTCTTCGAGTCGATCGCAGAACTCCGGGCGCTGACCGATACCTGGTTGCGGATTTACAACAGCGAGCGGCCTCATGACAGCCTTGGCCGGGTGCCGCCGCTCACGTTTCTGCCGAGGCCTTCATCAGTCGGGCAGTCTACGTTTGAAGTGTCTACTTGACGGGGAAGCTTACGCGCATATAAACGACCCAGAGCTATCTCGCCATTGGAAACCACGGCGCGCGTCTACTATTCAACACACATCTCGGCTCCGCCGAAACGCGCTCGACAATGTGAATCAACTGGAAGCCTGGCATAAGAACGGTGTCTTGCTTATAAACATCAGCCGCGTCGCTCAGGATGAAGCGAGAGCGGGGGATGAGCCGCGAAGGGCACGGAAAGCTATCTCCTACATCTTCACTCTCACTGAGGCAATGAACGAGGCTGAACGCTTTGAATGGCGCGAAATCGAGAGAGTTCTTTGTAAAGGCGCGCCGGTAACGCAGAACGCAAGGAATGATGTGGAGGTAGTGTTTAACGGCAAGAAATATGGCGCCATTTTAGTTACAAACGATGGTGGGTCTCGTCGTCAACCGGGTGGCATACTCGGTAACCGGAATGCTCTCCGAGCTATTGGCATCACCGTGATGACGGACGCGGAAGCAATAACGCATGTTCGAACGAAAATTTCGCAGCGCGACAATCACCTAAAGCAGATGGCGAGTGCTTACAATACCCCTCTCCCGCAATGGATTGGAATCGACTGACGATTAAGGATTGCTCCCTTCGACGACTTTCATCCATCTGTGAAAACCGCTCATATTGCGCTTCCCGTTGTCAGAGGCACGATGGGCGGTGTGAGACCTTGTCATCTCTCTCTTGGTCGCATCGAGAGCCTTAGAATTGGCCGATGGACCCTGTTGAAACCGCCGAGAAAAGAATTCGCGATTTCGTAAATGTGCCTCGTCGCCGCTCTCGGTTGTTGCAGAACGAACAGCGGTGGATGCAACTTTGCAGCTCAATGGACGCTATCGGGGACACTCAACTGGCTGTTCGGGCGTTCCTCGACGAACCCCTGAGGAATCGGAAGTCAGACGGCTGGTCCTACCTGGTGGTGTATGGCGTTCTTCAGGTTCTTTACGTGCAACAGGACGCGGCTAAGATGCTAGCCAGCTGCTTAAACTTGCCGTTAGAGTTTCCCGAAGAAGTCGAGTCCATTCGAGAAATACGAAACGATTCCATCGGACACCCTTCTGGTCGGGGAGCGTTGATTTCTCGCATAACCCTAACGCCCGAAGGATTCAGACTGCTGGTGAAAAAGAAACGCGGGCGTATGGAATTTCCACACGTTAGTGTTCGTGACGCCGCCGAGCAGCAGACGGCGGTGATGGGGGCGCTTCTTAACACAATGGCGGAGCAGCTCATGTCCGACGAACTCGCACACCGAAAACAATTTCGCGATCAGCCCCTGCGGAATGCCGTGCCCGACTCCTTGGGGTATGCCACGGAAAAGATAGGGGCAGGCCTTAGCCGTCCAGAGGAACGACCAATGGCGCTTGGAGGGATCGAGGTAATAACGAAAGCGCTGAAAAAGCTCCGTGAAGCAGTGAAGCAGCGAGGCCTTACTGACGCATACAAAGACAGCGTTGGCCAAACTACAGCTGAAGTGGAATTCGCGCTCACTCGAATCGACGCTCGCCTAAAGGGTGGGTTGCCTGAATGGACTCAGCAAGATGCGGACGTGTATTGGTTTTTTCTAGCTGAAAAGTTGCGAGAGCTTCAGAAAATGGCAGCTGAAATAGACGCCGAATATGCCTCGGATGAGGTCGACTAGCTCCTAGCTCGCCTAACGCTTCTCAGGGATGATGCTCTGCTCGACAGCATCGCCCCACAGGCCGAACGAATCGTCGGCGACGACGATCAGCCCGATCAACGACTGCCCGAAGTCACGAATCCAATCGGCGTATTGTTCCCAGTCTGTGGGGCTCGGCACCGTGGAACTGGCGCCGGTACCCGGATGCGAATGCGCCCACCCGATGATTTGTCCACGCCCGTTTTTTCGAAAATCAGTAAGGCACGACGCAGCTTATCAGGGTCAGGGTACAAAAAAATGGCCGGCAATGGCCGGCCATTGGAGTTGTGAGATTCCGCGCCGGCCCTCATCTGGCCGCCGCGATTCAGTTCAGGGTAACCACAGGGTAACCATTTCCCCCCGTATACGCCCGATCATGACCGACCTTCGCCAGTCATGACCGATCGAAAGCGCCAATGTTTTTGGGATTTAGTGGTCGGGGCGAGAGGATTTGAACCTCCGACCCCTCGGTCCCGAACCGAGTGCTCTACCAGGCTGAGCCACGCCCCGACGGAGGAATCTTAGCATGGTCATGCGGCGGCGCGGAGTTTGGCGAAGACGTCCTCATCAATCTGCCACACTTCGACGATTTGGCCGTTGTCTACGCGGTAAAACCACATGCTGGCGAACGTAATCGTCTTTTCGGACGGCGGCATCCCCTGAAAGTTCACACGTTCCGGGATTCAGACGCGATCATCGACTCCCTTTACGCCCGAGCTCTTCGCACAGTGCGCGCAGCAGTAGAAGATGCCATTGGATTCGACGCCATGACCGACAATGCGGCAGCGGCAGTGAGCGCACTCCGGTGCGAGCGCAAAGATCGCGCACTCGAAACTGTCGAACACGTGTGAGATCCCCGCTTTCGTCACTTCGAACGATTTGTCGTAGTTGTTCCCGCACACTTCACATTGAGCCATGGCGTTCCTCCCTGCTGATGCCGTCAACCTGTTCCGGCGACATTGGCGACCGGAAGCGCAGGATCAGGCACGACTGCGGGCCGTCGATTTCGAGGCCCGCGTCGACGTCGTCTTCCGTCCGCTCGAGTACGATGCGCTGAGGCGCTTGAACCGCTTCCGTTTCGAGATGCCCGCTCATCCTGTCGTCCACCGCAAGCGCAATGCAGCCGCTTTCGGGCTCGTCGAGACGCACACCGCGAAGTGCGCCGTCGCGATGGCGTGTCTCGACCGTTTCGTCGAGGAATTCTTCAAACCGATCGACACCCACCAGCCAGCCTTCGTGCGATCCGTTGAACGATGCAAGAAATCCTTCCCATGCTTCAGGAGCGATTACGTGTCGCTTCATCATTCTCCTTTCAGGTGACGAACAAACCACTCCGCCGCGAGGTTGGCGGCCTGACCGAGCGTGCCGGATTCCTCGAACAGGTGCGACGCACCTGGAACAACTTCGAGCCGGACGGTGGTCGCCATGCGAGCCATCGCCTGCCGATTCAACTCGAGCACTTCGCGGTCGTTGCCGCCGACGATCAACAACGTCGGCGCGGCGACGGACGAAAGCGCGGCGCCGGCGAGATCCGGACGGCCTCCGCGCGAGACCACGGCTCCGACATCGGCGGGACGCCGAGCGGCCGTGACGAGCGCCGCCCCCGCACCCGTGCTCGCGCCGAAGAGTCCGATGGGAAGCTTCGAATCCTCACGGATCGCTTCCACGACGCGCGATACGCGCCTCGTCAGAAATTCGATGTCGAAGCGAAGATGCCCCGTCAGTTCGTCTGCGCGCTCTTCGTCCGGCGTCAGAAGGTCCATCAGCACGGTGTCGAGCACACGCTCGCCAAGCACATCCGCGACAAACTGGTTGCGCGGGCTGCGCCGGCTGCTGCCGCTTCCGTGCACGAACACAACGATGCCGCGTGCACCTGGAACGGTGTTGATATCCGCCTCGACGACCGCCCCGGTCACCTCGAGCTTCTCCGTGCGCGTCTTCACCTTGGCCATAGCGCTCAGCCCTTTATATTCCGCTGGGAAATGTTTCCGGCGCTTCCGCGTCGTGCTTGGCGCCGACCTCGAGAGGGCGCAGCGCGATGGTGTGATCGAAATGCAGAACAGCGTCGAATTGGAGCGGCAGGCTCGCACGAAAATAGTGGCTGCCGCGTTCGGTTTCCGGCCGGTAGATGACGCCGATCGCGCGCTCGAGCATCGGCTTCCTCAGCACGTCGGCGACCGCCGATTGGCGCATCGACAGAAAGAAGCGCGGCACCGATACTTCGTGAAAGAGTTCTTCGTAGCTCCCACCGTGCGGAGGGCGCACGCGTTTGAGCTCGACGGGCGCATCCCAATCCGACGCCGCCGTCACCGTACCGCTGGCCGTCGTCATGCCGATGGAAGCCGATGTGGGTCCGTAGGCCTCCCGAATCAGTTGCCCCACATTCAGCTCGCCCCGCTGTCCCATCTGTGTTGCGCGCGCATCACCCAGATGCGAATTGTGAGCCCACACCGCAATCTTGGCCGGCGCGCCGTCACGGCTCATGTGGTTGCGGAGCCCGACGAGCGTCTCGACCATGTGACGGTCGCGCAGGTTCCACGAATCGACGCCACCGCGAAACATTGCGCGGTAGTACTCTTCTGCGTCTTTGATAAGGCGGGCGTTCTGCTCGGCAAAGAAATACTCATCGCGAGCCGCGTACCCGTCTTTCGACGCGTACTCGGGCCCGCGCCGTTGCAGATCCACCAGCGATCGAACGACATCCTCTTCGCAGGATTGCAGTCCTAAAGCCGCGGCGTACCCGTACGCTTGAGAATCTTCGCCAAACCGATCGAAACACGACAGCCGCTCCTTCGCGCGCGCGGCTGCCGCAGGATCGACCTTCGAGAGATAGCGCAGCAACGCGCGAATCGAGCCGTATAACGCGTAGAGATCCATTCCATAGAATCCGACCTTCGCGTCGGCCGGGAGTCCGTCGTTGTAATCGCGCAGCCACTCGAGAAACTCGACGACGACCGTGTTCCGCCACATCCATGTAGGAAATCTCTCGAAATCGGCGAGCGACTCGACGGCCGTCCGATCGTTTCCGCGATGCTGTACGTACGAATTGACGCGGGCAGCATCGGGCCAGTCGCCTTCGATGGCGACCGCCCGGAACCCGCTTTCCACAATCAGCTTTTGTGTGATGGCTGCACGGGCGGCGTAAAACTGGTGGGTGCCATGAGACGCTTCGCCCAGCAGCGCGAACTCCGCATCGCCAACGAAGTCGACCACCACACGGCAATCGTCGACATCAGCGAGAGGAACGAGCGCCGATCGAACAACGTCCGAGGGGGTATGGGCCATGGCCATGTCACCTGGTCACTAATGAACGGGCGCCTGCGAGCTTGGGACTTGAGCGAGCAGCTGACGCACTTCGTCGTCGGATGTTTGAGAGAAGTCGTCGTACCAAAGTCCAACCGCCGCGAAGTTTTCGGGAGTATGCAGGCAGACGATGTCGTCGACCGCCGTTTGAATTTCGCGGCACGTCGCCAACGCCGCGACAGGTACGGCAACGATGATCTCGGATGGATGCTCGTGGCGAAGCGCCTTGATCGCGGCCTTCATCGTGGAGCCGGTGGCGAGTCCGTCGTCGACGAGCACAATCGCTCTGCCCGTGACCGGCACGAACGGACGGTCGCCGCGGTACTGCTGGAGCCTGCGCTGCAGTTCGGCGCCCTCCCGCTCGGCAACCGCCCGAATGACGTGCAGCGGGATGTTGTATGCGCTGACGACATCACCATTGAGCACCTCGATGCCGTCGCCGGCGATCGCGCCCATCGCGAGTTCGGGCTGCCAGGGAACGCCGAGCTTGCGGACGACAAAGACGTCGAGCGGCGCGCCGAGCTCGCACGCGATTTCGTAGCCTACGGGAACACCTCCGCGGGGCAGTGCCAGCACGGTGACATCTCCACGGCCCTTGTAGCGCCCGAGATGGTGCGCCAGAAGCCGACCGGCCTCGCGCCGATCTCGAAAGCGGGTGGATTCGCTCATGGAGACTACGAAAAACGTGCAACCGACGTGCCGCTAGCGAATCGCGGCTTCTTCCCCGAACGGAAATTCCTCGATGGTTGGAATGAGTGAGTACGCGGTGAGATCTGGCTGGAGCGGTGTCACCGAGATGTATCCGTCGCGGACGGCCTGATAGTCGGATCGATCGTGGGGCTCCCAGTCGTTCTGTCCCTCTTCGATCCAAAAGTATTTCTGACCTCGAGGATCGGTCCGTTCGGTGACCTTCGTCACGTGATTTCGCTTTGCCTGCACGGTGACGCGAAATCCTTTCGTCGGACCCTTGGGAACGTTGATGTTGAGAAACGTCTGCGCGGGCAGGCCCTTCCGCAGCACCGATCGGGCGACGATGTGCGCGGCCTTGGCGGCCTCCGTGAAATCGAATATTCGCTCGACAACATACTGGAGCGAAACCGCGATCGATGGCACGCCCAGCAGTGCACCTTCGAAGGCGCCCGACACCGTGCCGGAGTACGTGACGTCGTCCCCCAGGTTCCACCCTTTGTTGATCCCGGAGACCACCAGATCCGGTTTGCCCTTGAGCACCGTGGTGATTGCGATGTTGACGCAGTCGGTCGGCGTGCCATCGACCGCATAGGTCTCATCGCCGAAGCGCTCGAGACGCAACGGCCGTCGAAGGGTCAGCGCATGGCCAATCGCGCTCGCTTCGTGAAGCGGCGCGACGACCGTGACAGAACCAAGCGGTTTCATGGCGTCGGCCAGCGCGACGAGTCCGTCGGAACGCACGCCATCATCATTGGTGACGAGAATGCGAAGCATGCCGAATTATACGTGCGGTTTTTCCCGGCGCCGGGAAGGCACAATCAGCGCGAGCAGTATCACGGCAACGATGGCCAATACGGCGCCAGACGCGAAGGCTGTCGCCTGTCCGAACCGCGCCCACAGCAGACCGAAAACGACGCTCGAGACGAACGCCCCTAGTCCCGCGACCGCGTTATACACACCAAAAGCCATGCCTTTCTGCGACGGCAGCGCGAGATCGGCAACGAGCGCGCGCTCGCTTCCTTCGACGCAGCCGTAGTAAATGCCGTAGATCATGAACCACGTGACGAGCGCTGCGAGCGACGTGCTGACCGCAAAACCGAAATAGACGACGGCGTACACGAGCCAGCCGATGCCGATCAGCGTTTTTCGGCCGAAGTGATCGGATGCCGTTCCGCCCGCCATCGACGCGAGCGTTTTGACGATATGCAGCGCCGCCCACATCAGCGGAATGTAGCTGGGCCCGCCCGATGCTTCCGTCAACCGCAGCAACAGAAACGCGTCCGTCGAATTTCCAAGCGTGAAGATCGACAGGACGATGAGATAACGAACCAGGGGAAACGGAAGACTAGCCGGCTTGCCCTCCGAAGCGCGAAGCGCGGAGGAGGGAGATGTGGGCTTGCCCTCCGAAGCGCGCAGCGCGGAGGAGGGTTCGTGCGCCCAACGAAGAAGCAGCACGGTGAGGGCGCCGGGAACGGCGGTCAGCGCGAACAGCGTCCGGTACTCCCCCGGATAGACCAGCAGGAAGCCGGTGGCGAGAAGCGGACCGAGGATGGCGCCTACGTGATCCATCGCCTGATGAAATCCGTAGACCCTGCCGCGGTTTGTGGCGTCCGCAAGCTCGGCGAGCATCGCGTCACGCGGCGCGCCGCGGACGCCCTTTCCGATTCGGTCGATAAACCGGAGCACGAAGACGGTGATCCAGCCGCGCGCCAGGGCGATGAACGGTCTGGCCGCAGCCGACAGACCGTAGCCAGCGACCACGATCGGCTTGCGGCGCTGCCAACGATCCGACAGCCAACCGGAGGCGATCTTCAACGTGCTCGCGACCGCTTCGGCTGCACCTTCGATCACGCCGAGCGAGACGGCACCGGCACCCAAAACGCCGGTCAGGAAAAACGGCAGCAGCGGGTAGATCGACTCGGTCGCCATGTCGTTCAAGAGGCTGACGCCGCCCAGAATCCACACGCCCGCCGGGAGCGACCACCACTTTCCTGTCTTTGCCACGTGCCGAGAGTAGCCGTACAATTGATAGACAGACAAGCACATGGCTACGTTGACAACCGTGCTGGCCTCGCGCACGCGTGAAGGCGAGCTCTATGACCGCCTCGAAAACGACTGGGTCCACTGCTACGCGTGCGGCCACGACTGTAGGATTCCGCCTGGCGCCCTGGGTGTGTGCAAGGTACGGTTCAACGAGGGCGGAAAGTTGATGGTGCCGTGGGGGTATGCCGGCGGCATCCAGTGCGACCCTATTGAAAAGAAGCCGTTCTTTCATGTCTTTCCAGGCGCGCTCGCCTACAGCTTCGGGATGCTCGGCTGCGACCTCCACTGCGGCTATTGCCAGAACTGGGTGACTTCGCAGGCACTACGCGACCCACGAGCTGTCGCGCCCCCGCTCGATGTGACGCCCGATCAGCTCGTTGGGGACGCCCTCGACCACAATGCGCGGATCATCGTCAGCACCTACAACGAGCCGTTGATCACGAGCGAGTGGGCTCTCGCCATTTTCAAAGAGGCCCGATCTGCGGGGTTGATGACCGGCTTCGTGTCCAACGGCAATGGCACCCCTGGAGTACTCGAATATCTACGCCCGTTTATCGATGTCTATAAGGTCGATCTCAAGAGCTTCGACGACCGTCACTACCGCGAGCTGGGCGGCCGGCTCCAGCCCATTCTGAATACGATTCGACAGCTCCACGACATGGACATCTGGCTGGAATTGGTGACGCTGCTGATTCCCGGGTTCAACGACGGCGAGGACGAACTGAAGCGTCTCACCGAATTTGTCGCATCGGTCTCAGTTGATATCCCGTGGCACGTAACGGCATATCATGCCGACTACAAGATGACGGACCGTCCCAATACAACGGCCGCGATGCTGCTGAGGGCCGCCGATATCGCAAAGGCGGCGGGCTTGCGGTACGTGTACGCCGGCAACGTTCCCGGCCGCGTGGGTGCTCTCGAAAATACCCGCTGTCCCGGATGCGGTGCGACCGTCGTGGAACGGCACGGCTATCTGATTCGCTCGTATACGCTGACGCCTGCGGGTACCTGCCCGGCGTGCAACATCTCTATTCCCGGCATATGGGGTCAGACCCCATGACAAGAATCGTCACGGGGTCTGACGCTGTGCGGGATCAGCTCGGGCGGCCGCTGCGAAATCTGCGGCTGTCGGTGACGGACCGCTGCAATCTTCGCTGCAGCTACTGCATGCCGGAGGCGGAGTATGTCTGGTTGCCGCGCACCGACATTCTTCACTTCGAAGAAATGAGCGCGCTGGTCGATGTGTTCGCGCTGGCCGGCGTCGATCGGGTCCGTCTGACCGGCGGCGAACCGCTCCTGCGGCGCGACCTGCCTCAGCTCGTCGAAATGCTCGCGGCCAAACCGGCGATACGGGATTTAGCGCTGACGACCAACGGCGTCGCGCTTGCCGATCAGGCGAGCGCGCTCCGGCGCGCCGGACTCCACCGGCTGACAGTGAGCCTCGATACGCTGCAGGCCGATCGGTTTCAGGCACTCACGCGATTCAACTACTTACCCCAGGTCCTGGCAGGCATCGAAGAGGCCGCCAAGTACTTCGACGACATCAAACTCGATTCGGTGATTATCCGCGGCACCAACGAAGACGAGCTCGTGCCGTTGATGGAGTACGCCAAAAAGCTGGGAGCAGAGCTGCGCTTTATCGAGTACATGGACGTCGGCGGAGCCACGCAGTGGTCCCGAGAACGCGTCGTCTCACGCCAGGAGATGTTGGGCGCGCTTGGCCGGCACTACGGCCCGATTTCGGTGCTGGTCGAGAACACGAGCGCTCCAGCCGATCGGTTCCGTTTAACGGATGGGACCGTCTTCGGGATCATTTCGTCCACGACGGAACCGTTCTGCCGCAGCTGCGATCGCAGCCGTTTGACCGCCGACGGGATGTGGTACCGCTGTCTCTATGCGACTCGCGGCACCGACTTGCGCACCCCTCTGCGAGCCGGCGTCTCGCGAGACGACTTGCTGCAGCTGCTGACAAAGGAATGGACAGCTCGCACCGACAGGGGCGCCGAGGATCGACTCGGGATAGGCACCCGTTCCCCGCTTGTCCCGGCCAGCAGCCTCAAGAAGGATCCCCACCTGGAGATGCATACCCGGGGTGGTTAGAACGCTGCTCGTTGTACACTCGTCCGATGGCGGTTAAATACATTCCCGAGGGTGTTCACACCATCACGCCGTACCTCGTGGTAAACGACGCGGCTGCGCTGATCGATTTCATTCGCCGCGGGATCGATAACGTCACCGTCATTCAGGAGATGAAGAGTCCGGAGGGCAAGGTGTGGCATGCCGATCTGAAGATCGGAGACTCGCACTTGATGCTTGGCCAGGCTCGGTCCCCGGAAGATGCGATGCAATCGATGCTGTATCTCTACGTCCCCGATTGCAACGCGGCATTCGACAAAGCGCTCGCGGCAGGCGGCACGGTTCACTCAGCCGTGGAAACGCAGTTCTATGGCGACCGGCACGGCTGCGTCAAGGATCCGTGTGGCAACCAGTGGTGGTTCGCGACGCACGTGGAGGACGTAGCCCCGGACGAGCTCGAGCGCCGCGCGAAGGCCGCGCGGGGATAAATACAACTTAAAACTTGAAACTATAAACTTGAAAGTACGTGGGTAAGTACTTTGTCACTTACTTTCTCGTTTGTAGTTTCTAGTTCTAAGTTTGACGAAGCTCTACGTGCGAACTGTGGCTGGCGCGCAGTATTTGTCGAACGCGTCGGTGAGGTTTTTCGCGATCAGCTCTGCCGTCTGATTCTCGATGTTCCGGCGCTCGAGCATCCACAACAGTTTTCCGTCTCGCAAGAGCGCAATCGACGGCGAGGACGGCGGATAGCCGGCGAAGTAGGAGCGCGCGCGGTCGGTCGCTTCGAGATCGGCGCCCGCGAACACCGTGCTGACGATGTCCGGCTTGGTGTGATGGCGCAACGCGAGGGCCACACCGGGACGAGCCTTTCCAGCGGCGCATCCGCAGACCGAGTTGACGATCACCATGACGGTTGGACCCTGCGGATCGCCTGGCTGCCCAAGCTGACGGCCCAAGACCGCATCGACTTCGGCCGCGGTTTTCAGCTCGCGGACGCCAAGCGCCGTAAGTTCTTGACGCATCGGAGCTACGAAGAATTCGGGATATGTCATAAGCCTTGATTATCGCACGAAAGATTAGAATAGGCCCAGCATGAGCCAAACACTTCTCCAGAAAGTCTGGAATCGGCATGCCGTTCGAACGCTGCCGACCGGCCAGACGCAGCTCTTTATCGGATTGCATCTCATCCACGAGGTGACGAGCCCGCAGGCGTTCGACATGATCCGCATGCGGGGCGACCGCGTGGCGTTTCCGAATCGCACGTTCGCGACGGTCGATCACATCGTGCCGACGTTGAACCAGAAGCGGCCGTTCCTCGACGTGCTCGCCGAGGAAATGATGACGGCGCTCGAGAAGAACTGCCGTGAGTTCGGGATCCCGCTCTACGACATCTCCAGCGCCAACCAGGGCATCGTGCACGTCATCGGGCCGGAGCTCGGACTGACACAGCCCGGCATGACGATCGCGTGCGGCGACAGCCACACATCGACTCACGGCGCGTTCGGCGCCATCGCGTTTGGGATTGGAACCTCTCAGGTGCGCGACGTGCTCGCGTCTCAATGTCTGGCGATGGAGCCGCTCAAGGTCCGCCGCATCACCGTGAACGGATCGCTGCGTCCAGGCGTGTACGCGAAGGACGTCATCCTCGACATCATCCGCCGGCTCGGCGTCAAAGGTGGGACCGGATACGCCTACGAATACGGCGGCGAAGCCTTCGATCGAATGACGATGGAAGAGCGCATGACCGTGTGCAATATGTCGATCGAAGGCGCGGCACGCGTCGGATACGTCAACCCGGATCAAACGACGTTCGACTACGTCGAGGGCCGTCCATTTGCCCCGAAAGGTGACGCGTTCGCGAAAGCTCGTCTCTGGTGGCAGTCGCTCGCATCGGATCCCGACGCGGTCTACGACGACGTCGTGCTGATGGATGCGTTGGCGATCGAACCGACGGTTACATGGGGGATCAACCCGGGCCAGTCGGTCGGCGTCACGGAAAAGCTGCCGTCACCATCGGACGTCGCACCCGAAGACAAGGCGTCTGTGGCCGAGGCGCTGGAGTTTATGAGCTTCAAGGGCGGCATGCCGATCGCCGGCACGAAAATCGACGTCGCGTTTATCGGCTCGTGCACGAACGGACGCATCTCGGATCTGCGCGAAGCGGCGCGCATCGCGAAGGGCCGGCGCGTGGCGAAACACGTAAAAGCGCTCGTCGTCCCCGGATCGCAATCGGTGCGTGCCGTGGCCGAGCGAGAAGGGCTCGACCGAATCTTTACGGAAGCGGGATTCGAATGGCGCGGCGCCGGATGCTCGATGTGCCTGGCCATGAATCCCGATCAGCTGCAGGGCCGGCAGATCTGTGCGTCTTCGTCGAATAGAAACTTCAAAGGCCGTCAAGGCAGCCCGACCGGACGCACGCTGTTGATGAGCCCGGCCATGGTTGCCGCCGCTGCGGTTGCGGGCGAGGTCGTCGACGTGCGCAAGGCATTCGATCGCGAAGAGGTGCACGCATAATGGGTTCACGACAGATCGACAACATCTCGGGACGCGCGGTACCGCTTCGCGGCAACGACATCGATACGGACCGCATTATCCCGGCGCGTTTTCTCAAGAGCGTCAGCTTCGAAGGGCTCGAGACGCATGTGTTCGAGGACGATCGCAAGCAGCTCGAAGAGCGTGGACAGCTGCATCCGTTCTCGAATGCCAAGTACGCCGGCGCGGCAATTCTCGTCGTCAACGGCAATTTCGGCTGCGGCTCGTCCCGCGAGCATGCGCCTCAAGCGCTCCAGCGCTGGGGCATCCGCGCGGTCGTCGGCGAGTCGTTCTCGGAAATCTTTTTTGGAAATTCAGTGGCGCTTGGAATGCCCTGCCTGACGGTCTCCCCGGCCGACACGGACGCACTGATATCGGCGGTCGAGGCGGACCCATCGACGGTCATCCGCGTCAGCGTCGAGGCCCAACGCGTCGAGCTCGGTGGCAAGCCGATCGCCGCCGGAATTCCGGCCGGCGCGCGCGAAGCGTTCACAACGGGCACGTGGGACGCCACCGGGCTGTTGGTCGACGACTTCGATCGCGTCCGGCAAGTGGCCTCGTCGCTCCCATACGTGACCGGATTCTAACGGTAGCCTCAACAGAGACACTATCCAGTCCGCGCCGTCTCCAGAAACGCTTTGGCCGCGTGCGACAGCTCGCCGCGGCGGTACACAAGCCGCACCTGGCGCGGCAGCCGGACTTCCGGAATCCGCACGGCTTTCAACTGACCGCGCTCGATCTCACCGCTCGCGCAGCGCCTCGGGAGAAGGGCGATCCCCATCTTCTTCTCGACCGCGCGTTTGATCCCTTCGAGACTCGGCAACGCAATCTGAATGTTGATCGGCGCGTGGCGGAGCTCCGCCTGACGCAAGACCTGATCGCGCGCGGGCGACGGATCGCTATGAGCGATGACGGTTTCGTGAGCGAACTCCGCCATCGAGACCGTGTCGCGGCCCGCGAAGGGATGTGACGGATACACGAGCAGGACGAGCTCGTCGGCGCCAAGCACGACCGACTGCAGACGCTTGTCGCCGGGATCGAACGTGATGATTCCGAAATCCAGATTCCCCTGCGCGACTTCGATGCCAACCTGGCGCGCGGGAACCCGGCGAACGTCGACGAGGATTCGCGAATGCTTCTCGCGAAACTTCTGAATCAGCGGAAGCACCATGTGCACGCCACCCTCGTTCGAGCCGACGAGCACGCGGCCGCGCTGGAGATCGCGCAGCTCGCGAACCGAGAGCTGCGCTTCCTCCGACAGGCGCTGCAGCCGCTCGGCGTACTCCCGCAGCACCCGTCCAGCTTCGGTAAGCGTGCCGTCTTTCGAGGATCGGTCGAACAGCCGCTCCCCCATCTCGTCCTCGAGGCGCCGAATGGCCTGGCTGACTGCCGGCTGCGTGCGATGTAGCTTCGCCGCCGCCCGCGAAAAGCTGCGCTCCCCGGCAACCGTGAGAAATACACGCAATTCGGCAAGGTCCATGGCGGCCTACTATAAACTATTGTTATGAGAAGTTCATTAATATAGATTTGACGATTAGCCCCATATCCCGTACAAACGTGAACATGGCCACTGACCGAGTGACGATTTTCGACACGACGCTGCGCGACGGCGAGCAGGCGCCCGGGTTTTCGCTGCGTACCAGCGAGAAGATTCAGCTGGCGAAAGAGCTCGACGCGCTCGGCGTGGATTTAATCGAAGCCGGTTTTCCCATTGCTTCGGTAGACGATGCCGAGGGCGTCAAACAGGTGGCCGCCCACGTGCGGCGTCCGGTGATTGCCGCGCTTGCGCGCTGCCGGCCCGAAGACATCGATCGTGCCGGGGAAGCCTTGAAGGGTGCGGAGCGATCGCGCATCCATACCTTTATTGCCACCTCGGATCTTCACCTCGCCAAGAAACTGAACATCACCCGCGAGCAGTGCCTCGCGGCGGCGGTGGCGGCGGTCAAGCAGGCGCGCAACTACACCGACGACGTCCAGTTCTCGGCCGAAGACGCGACGCGCAGCGACATGGATTTCCTCTGCGCTGTGGTCGACGCCGTCATCAAGGCAGGGGCGACCACAATCAATCTGCCCGACACCGTCGGGTACGCCACCCCGGACGAGATTCACACCTTTTTCCAGACGGTCATCAAACAGGTTTCCAATTCGGACAAGGCCGTGTTCAGCGCACATTGCCACGACGATCTCGGGCTGGCCGTCGCCAACACGCACGCGGCGCTCACCGCAGGTGTGAGACAGGTGGAATGCACAATCAATGGAATTGGCGAGCGCGCCGGCAACGCGTCGCTCGAAGAGATCGTGATGGGGATGAAAGTGCGCGCCGACCGTCTACCGTTCGAGACCGCCATCCAGACCGAACGCATTTTCCCTGTCAGCCAGCTGCTCTGCACGCTGACGGGACAACATGTGCAGGCGAACAAGGCGATCGTGGGCCGCAATGCGTTCGCGCACGAGGCCGGCATCCATCAGGACGGGATGCTGAAGGATCGCCGGACGTACGAGATCATGAATCCGGCCGATGTCGGCGTTCCCGCGACGTCGCTCGTGCTGGGAAAGCATTCGGGCCGCCACGCGGTGAAGCACCGGTGCGAGGCCATCGGCCGCACGTTGACGCGGCTCGAGCTCGATCAGGTGTACCGCCGCATCATGGCGCTCGCCGACCTGCAGAAGACGATCACCGACGAAGACCTCGTCGCGGCGATCAACGAAATCCGGCTTCAACCGATTCAGTGAGGCAGCTTGCCCAGCGGCACGCGGCGCTGAAACATCTGATACAGATGATGCGCCTCGTGATGCGCCATGTACTCGGCTTGAAAATGGACGTCGTAGTGCGGAAACTCCGGGTGCCGCGCCTTGCGGTGCCATTCGGCCGCCGGGAGACTCTCCAGCCTCCGGCATAAGCTCTCGCGGCGCACGAGAAACCCGGCGAGCACGTCTTCGGTCGGCTGCTTCGTCAACTCGATAAATCGGGCGTCGGCGTCTGGATTGTCGTAAGGAACGATCGCCGCACCCTCCTGTGTCAGCATCCGATCGAAGCGATCCACGAAGACCTCTTCCATTCTCGCGAAGTGACAGACCAGTTCCTTGAGCGACCACTTCCCGGGAATTGTTGGCGTCGACAGTAATGACTCGTCCAGCCCGGTTGTGAGCCGGCGCACATCGGCGGCCTGCCGCCGCAGTCGGGCCACGAGCTCCAGATGCACCGCGTGCTTGTCGTGACTGTGCTTGTCGTGATTGTGCTTGTCGGCGCCGTGTGTGTCGTGCGCGTGTTTCTCGTGATGATCGTGTTCGCCCATGAGCCGGGCATTATAGCCCCGCCTGGAGGAACGGTGACGCACTTGACTTGATTCGCGCCGCCCACGATGAGCGTACGGCGAAGGCATAAGACGAAGGCATAATAAGAAGTGACGTGATCGTTCGTCACGTGCCTCATCTCGCCGTTCTTCTGGTCGTCGCAGCCGTGGCCACGGCGGCGGCGCAGTCGCTTCCTGCGCCCGCGACCGATGCGCTCTCACCCGGCGAATCTCTCGTCCGGCAGGCACGCGCGCTCTCGAACGAGCGTCGGTATCGCGAAAGCTCAGAGGCCTGGCGACGGGTTGCGGCAGCCGAGCCTCTCCTCCTGGAATTCGCTCACCAGCAGTCGATCCGCGCGCTGTTCTTCGCCGGCGACGTGCCAGATGCGCTCGCGGCGATCTCCGGGACGGCCGGTCCCCTTCCCGCGGATCTCCTGCTGCAGGCGGGCCACGCTGCGCGTGGCGCGGGAATGCTCGACAGAGCCCTCTCGCTCTATCGTCAGGCTCGGGCGGCCGCAGGCAGAACATCCGTGGCCGATGACGCCGCCCTTGGAATCGCGGCGACCTTCGAGCAGGACAAGAAGCCCGGTGATGCCCTCGAAGCGTATCGAGAGCTGCAACTGACGTTCCGGCAGGCACGCGCCTACGATGAGGCAACGACTGGTGCGAAGCGCCTCGCCGCTCAGACCGCGAACGCGCCGCCTCTCAGTGAGGATGACTACGAGTCCATTGCCGACCGGCTTGCCGGCGTCGCCGCGTTTGGGCGAGCGATTGACGTGCTGACCGAATGGAGGTCGGCGTTTCCTGCGTCCCTGCATCTTCGCGAGATCGACGCGTCGCTCGTGCAGGATCTGTATTCGCTGCGAGCGAATGACCAGGCCCGCGCTCAGGCGGAACAATTTCTCAAGACGTATCCGGAGGGGCCCGACGCTCGCGCCGCCGCCATCACCTTGTTCAGACTGGAGGTCCGCGAGGGTAAGACAGCTGAGGTCGAGCGCCGCGGCCGCGATCTGCTCGACCTCGATCGAGGCCTGACGCTTGGCGAACGACAAGGCGTCGCGCGGTTGCTCGCCGAGTATCTCGTCAGCGTCGGAGAACCGGGCAAGGCGCTCGCTTTTTACGACCAGCTCTATCAGTTGGTCCGCACGCGCGGAGAGCGCATCGACGTGCGCTGGCGGACAGCCATCGCTGCGCTCCGCTCGGGCAACCGGGGACGCGCCATTCGCGATCTGCAGGAAACCCTGCGCCTTCAACCCGATCCCGAAACCGAGCGTGCGGCGATGTTCTGGCTGGGGTACGCGCAGGATGTCGCGGGACAGAAGGCGGCCGCGCGAACTGTGTGGACCGGACTCATAGCGAAGGCGCCGTTCAGCTATTACGGCGCGCGGGCGGCCAGTCGTTTGGGCGTCGATGACACCGGTCCGCCGCTCACCTTCCCAGCCCAGGAACTGCGGGAAGAAGTGCTCGCGCATCGCGACTACAAAGCGGCTGCCCTGCTCTCGAGGGCGGGGCTGGCCGATGAGGCAGCCGTGTTCGCTCGAAGGCTGCAGTCTGCGTTCCGCCGGGATCCGGCGGTTGCCCTGCTCGCGGCTCGGGCGTCGAAGACCGTCGGCGATTACTCGTCCACGTCCACGTTGATGACGTCGTTCTTTGGTGACTACCTGCAGCGGCCAGCGACCGGCCTTCCCAATGACTTCTGGGAGCTGGCGTATCCGCTCGCGTTCTGGCCGGAGATTTCCGCGGGCGCAGCGCGTCACGACGTGGATCCGCTGCTGATGCTCGGCCTGGCCCGTCAAGAATCGCATTTCGATCCCGCCGCACGCTCGCCGGTCGGCGCGGTCGGGCTCTTCCAGCTGATGCCCTATACCGCTGCGGAACTCGATCCCGCATTTGCGTCGGCGGCCAACCTCGCGCGGCTGGTCGAGCCGGCCGTCAGCGCCGAGCTCGGCGCGGCACACCTCGCGCAGCATCTTGCGCGTTTCGGCGGCGCGCTCGCGCCGACAATTGCGTCCTACAACGCCGATCGCGAACGCGTTCAAGTATGGTGGGACGAAGCGAAGGAACTGCCAGAAGAGCTGTTCATCGATAGTATTCCGTATCGCGAAACCCGCGCGTACGTCCGTCAGGTGCTCGCCAACTACGCTATGTATCGGCGCGCGTTCGAAAAGAGACCGGCCGTACAATCCACATCGCCACAAAAATAACCGCGATCGCGGCAGCCATGGTCGGCGTAAACGGCTCTTTCAGGAAGACGGCGCCGAGCATGACGGCAATCACCGGATTGACGTAGGCATAGAGCGACACCGTCGAGATGGGCAGATGGCGAAGCGCGTAGGTGTAGCTCAAGTACCCGATGAACGATCCCGCGACCAGCAGGTATCCCCATCCGAGCGAGCTCCGGAGCGAATAGTGCCAGCGCGGCCACTCACCCGCGAGCGTACCGATCGTCAATTGCAGGATGCCGCCGAAAAGAATCTGCAGCGCCGTTGCGGCAAGAATATTCTCCTCGCGTTTGTGACGTTTCGCGTAGGCCGATCCGATCGCCCACCCGCAGCACGATCCCTGGATCGCGAGCGCGCCAAGCAGAAATTGACGATCGCCCACACCCGGCAGCTTCGTGCCCGAACTGGCGAGCAGGGCGATTCCGCCCAGACCAATCAACAGTCCGGCGACTTGTCGAAGACGCAGACGCTCGCCTGCCGGCATCAGTGACTCGACGCTCACCATCCAGATCGGAATCAACGAAACCATGACGGCCGCGACCCCGCTTGGAACGAATTGCTGCGCCCAGATAAGAAACCCGTTGCCTGCGCCGACCATCAACGCGCCGAGGAGCGCATGACCGGGCCACGATTCGCGCGGCGGCAGAAGAATTCCGTGTGTCCTGACGAAGATTGCGATTAACACACCGGCGGTGATATGCCTCGTGCCCGCCATCACAAAGGGCGGATACGTTTCCAGCGCGACTCGCGACGCCAGGAAGGTGGTGCCCCAGGAAATACAGACGGCGATCCACGCCCAGTACGCGCGTGCGCGATGCTTATGTTCTGCGTCGTCGAGTGTCAACGAGGAGACGGTGCAGCAGGTTGGTTGGGATCTTTTCCGAACGGCGGACTAAGCACCGGAACGGGGTAACCGAACAACACGTACGCGACGGCAGGTGCCGGCCGTCCTCTGTATGTGGCAGGGCGAAACTTCCATTGCATCAGCGCCTCGCGGGACGTGCTCTCGAAGCCCGGATCGCCCGCCACTGCGCGCGCCGAACGAATCGATCCTCCTTCATCGATCGAAACCTCGTAGAGGACCACAGACGCACTCGATCCGGTGACGGCGGTGACCGGATATGGCGGCGTCACGATCGAGAGTGGCGCGGCCGCCTCGGTACTGGCCCTTGCCAGATCGCGCGGGGGCTCGCCGACGCCGGGCGCGCTTACCAGGTAAGGCATGCGGTAGACCGCCGCGATGAGAACCGTGGAATCCACCGGCCCTTTGCTGTTGTCGGGACGAACGTCCTCGGCAGGTTTAAACGTCCAGCGGCCGATGACCTCGAGCATCAGGTCCACGAACGGCGGCGTCGTCCGCAAGACCACCGGCCGCGTCAGCGTGCCGCGGCGATCGACGATGGCCTCGATCAGGACTTCGCCGCCCGCATAGAGATGCGGTGGAACTGGTCCCGGAAGCTCGGCGCTTACGAGAAATGGCGGTGAGTACGTGCGCGCGGTCGGCTGCGCCGACAGAGCGGCGGCCGCAAGCGTTATCAGTGCGCCAAGAAAGAGAATTCTCACGGGTTCGGTTCGGAAAGCGCCGCCTTCCCTACGGACGGCGTCCAGCCGGGCGGATCGCTCGCCGGAAACGATTCCTCGGCTGCGTTGGTCACGAGATCGCGGCGGCGCCCGTTCATCAAGGACTTCGTCCGCGACTGAACGAGCGGAGTCAACTGCACCCGCCACGCCTGCGCCAATAAGCATACGCCGCCGGCGATCATCAGCAAACCCAGCGTGCCCAACTTACGAGATCTGGAATCGGCTGCCGCCTGTTTGTCCCAGACGCTTTGCCCTTCGCGACGCACGGTTAAATTTGAGGATTCATAGACCATAGGGTGGGCAGTAGCAAGGCGAGGGCCAATGTGGCCGTTGACCGAATTTGCGACACCCCCTCCACCCGTGTCACACTCGCACCGAAACGGAGAGTCAATATGAACGCTCACATCAAATCCATCTGTGTGGCCGCCACTCTCGTGCTTGCCGGAACGATGCTCACGGCCCAGGTTCAAGTGACGAAAGAAACACTCGCTGGGGTGACGAACTTCTCGCGCGTCGAAACCACGGTCGCGTGCGCCGGCGCGACGACGCCCGAAGCGGTCGCCGAGATTAAGAAACTCGGATTCGCGTCGATCATCAACCTGAGACAGGCCAGCGAGGCCGGCGCGAACGTCGAAGCCGAAGCCGCCGCCGCCAAGGCCGCGGGCATTGTCTATGCGCACGTGCCGTTGAACACCGCGGCTCCGGATCCGGCGGTCGTTGACGAATTCCTGAAGGTTGTGACGGCCCCTGGCAATCAGCCCGCCTTTATTCATTGCGCGAGCGCCAACCGCGCGGCGGCGCTCTGGCTGATCAAGCGCGTGCAGGTCGATCACTGGGATGTGGAACGGGCGTCGGCCGAGGCGGCTGCGCTCGGACTGACGAACCCGGCGCTTAAGGCGTTCGCGCTCAATTACATCGAAACGCACAAGCGGCCGTAAGCCGGTGATATGCTGTCGAATTGATCGGGATGTGGCGCAGCCTGGTAGCGCACCTGACTGGGGGTCAGGGGGTCGCAGGTTCGAATCCTGTCATCCCGACCAGTTTCAACTTTTGAACCGGAGAACGAAAGAACTTCTGAACTCGTCGCTCGTCTGACGACTTCCTTTCGTTCCTTACTTTCTTAACTTCCCTAGTTCCCTAGTTCCCTAGTTCCCTAGTTCTCTAGTTCCCTAGTTCTCTAGTTCCCTAGTTCTCTAGTTCCCTAGCTCCCTCGTTTCCCATGCGTAATTAACGACGCCGCTTTGCAGTTTTCTTAGGGGCTGGCTTAGCGGCGCGGGCGGCGGCTTTCGGCCTCGGTCGCGTGCTCGGAATGATCTGCACGAAACGGTTGACTTGCGCCTCGCTCGGCCGGGCCGATAGCAAATCGAGAATCGCGCGAAGTCCGCGCTTGACTTCTGTCAACCGCTCTTTCGCGTTTCTTCCCAGCAGCTCTTTGATGGGCGCCGCATCCGCTTCTTCCAGAACCGGCGCTTCTTCCTCGATGCGGCGCCGCACGCCGGCCAGCGTCAGTCCGTCCGCAAAAACCAGCTGCTTGATGCGAAGGACTCGCTCGACATCCGATCTGCGGTAGACCCTCTGGCCGCCGCCCGATTTGGTGAGGCCAAGGTCGGGAAACTCGGACTCCCACGATCGGAGCACGTACGGCTGCACGCTGGCGATTTCGCAGACCTCCGACGATTTGAACAACGCACGTTTCGGAATATCGACTGCGGTAGTGGGTAGCTCCTGCAGCATGGCAGGGAGTATAGCAGGCCTTACGCGTGGCGCTTCGGTCTTTCTGTGCGGCGTCGCTTTCGAATCTGCAGCCTGATGGGAGCGCCGAGGAACCCGAACTTCTCTCGCAGCTGGTTCTTCAGAAATCGCTCGTAGGAAAAATGCAGCTCGGTCGCCACGTTCGTAAAAATCGCGAAGGTCGGAGGAGCAATCCCAACCTGGGCGGCGTAGAGAATTCGGATGGCCGTGCGGCCCGGGCTCGGAATGGGATGCGCCGAGGTGACCGCCGCAAAAAACTTGTTCAGTTCCGGCGTGGGAATCTTTCGCTGACGCGCCTGCATGACTTTGTCGATCGTTTCGAGGAGCCTGGGGGTGCGCTCCCCCGTGAGCGCCGAGATATGAACGATTGGCGCGTAGTCCAGAAACTTCAGGTTGAACCTCAGCTTGTCGTCGAACTTCTCGGCGAAGTCGGGGCTCTGCCCTTTGACGAGATCCCACTTATTGACGGCAATCACCAGACTGCGTCCGGCACGCTCTGCCTCCCCGGCGATCGCGCCGTCCTGATCGGCTGCGCCCAGCGTGGCGTCAATTACGAGCACGACGACGTCGGCATCCGCGAGGGCCCGGCGGGCCGTCATCACACTCACCGTCTCTACCGGGCCCGATTTCGCCACCTTGCCCGGTCTTCGAATACCGGCGGTGTCGACGATGCGGAACAGCCGCTTGTGCCAGAGAAACGGTGCGTCGATCGCATCGCGCGTCGTCCCGGCGACGTCGCTGACGAGCATGCGCTCTTCGCGAAGGATGCGGTTGACGAGCGACGACTTGCCCACGTTCGGGCGGCCGGCGACGGCGATGCGCGGCTCGGCCACATGAATTTCTTCGGCCTCATCTTCCTCGTCGGACGCCCGATGTGATGACGCCCGGGGCAACAGTGAAATGATTTCGTCGAGCAGGTCTCCGGTACCGTTCCCGTGTTCGGCGGAGATCTCGACGACGGGCTCGAATCCGAGTTCGTAGAAGTCGAGGAACCCGTCCCGCGCACGCTTGTCGTCGGCTTTGTTAATAGCCACGATCACCGGCTTGCCCAGGGTCCGAATCCGTCCCGCGATCTCGAGATCGGCGGGCACGAGACCTTCGCGGCCGTCCACGACGAAAACGAACAGGTCGGCCGCATCGAGCGCTCGCTGGCCGTGTTCGAGCACCTGCGCCTGCAGCGGGTCCTGGCTGCTGCCGAACATTCCGGCAGTGTCGGCGAGCGAAAACGTGACGCCGCGCCAGTTCGCCGGCTGGTCGATCTTGTCGCGAGTGGTCCCCGCCATCTCGTTGACGATGGCGCGCCGTCGCCCCACGATCCGGTTGAAAAGTGTCGATTTCCCGACATTCGGCCGTCCCACGAGCACAACGGCTCGAAGCGGTTTAGCGGGAGACTTGACAGTGTAAGTCACTGTTTTTATGATATTTACCAGAAATCAGGAGAGCCTAAGCATGATCAAGGTCGACATCGTGAACGAGGTCTCGAAAATCGCCGACATCACCAAGGTGAAAGCCGAAGTGGCGGTCGACGCGGTTTTCGACGCGATGCGGCTCTCCATGCAGCGCGGCGAACGGATCGAGTTGCGCGGGTTCGGCGTCTTTCAGGTGAAGCCTCGCAAGCGCGGCATCGGCCGTAACCCACGGACGGGCAAGGAAGTTCGCATCCCGCCAGGACGCACGATTCGCTTCAAGCCCGGCAAAGACTTACAGAACATTTCCTAGCACGTCCGGCCTTGTCCGATATCTATCCCCGGAGACGATTCCAGGACCGCATCTGGCTGCATTGGCTGCTATTTGCAGCAACGATGTGCACCACGACCATTGTCGGCGGCCTCAACTACGCCGGATTCGCGTCCGACTTCGGACGCACGGCGGTCCGGCTCTCGCTCACGAGCTTGCCGTTTTACCTGCACGGTCTGTGGTACAGCACCACAATCCTCTCGATCCTCGGTGCGCACGAGCTCGGCCATTACCTCGCCTGCCGATATTATCAGGTCGATGCATCGCGGCCGTTTTTCATCCCGGTGCCTCCGCTCCCGCCGCTCCCCAGTTTGACGGGAACGCTCGGCGCGTTCATCCGCATCCGCGAACCGATTCCCACGAAACGAATGCTCTTCGATATCGGAGCGGCGGGACCGTTCGCGGGATTTCTGGTGGCGGTGCCGGCGCTCTTCATTGGCACGAGCCTCTCGCCGGTCGTCGCGCTTCCCGACGACAAATCGCAGCTGTTGACCCTCGGCGATCCGTTGCTGCTGAAAATGGCCGCCTGGTTGACATGGGGGCATATTCCCGAGGGCTACACGCTCAATATGCATCCGATGTTATTCGGCGCGTGGTTTGGGTTGCTCGCGACGGCGCTCAATCTTTTCCCGATCGGCCAGCTCGACGGCGGCCATATCACCTATGCGGTCTTCGGCCGGCGATCGTCGGCTGTCACCATCGCCTCTATCGGCGTTGCCGTGGGACTGGCGTTTCTCTCGACGAGTTGGATCGTGTGGACGGTGCTGCTGATTGCGATGACGCTCGCGATGGGCCCGCATCACCCGCGAACGATCGACGAAGAGGTTCCGCTCGATCGCACGCGCCTGTGGCTCGCCGCTGCGGCGCTGCTGATGTTGATTGTCTGCTTTACGTACAACCCGATCGAGTTGCCGGATCTCTAAATCTATCGACTGTCGAGTATGACCTCCTCGTAACTCCGATACCGCTTGCTCTCGAAGCTGCGCAGCGTCTGAACAAGCGAGGCGCTCGCGTAGCCGGGTGGTGTTTCCGGGATCGACCAGAATCCTGGTCCGGCGAAGACCGACCGGATGATGACGCTGCGGCCATTATGTGGAAGAGCGGTGACGTTTTCGGCGAACTTCGGAAAGACGCCGTTCTGAAACAAGTACAACTCGACATTCGACACGTAGAACGCGGACAGCTCGTCGCCGCGCCTCTTCATCACACGTCCAATAGCCGCAAGCGCTGACGATCCGGATACATCGCCCACGACGGGAATGATCGCGTCCTTCTGCTGCAGCCCGCGGACGAATTGGTAATCCTCTTCGGTCTCGAGAAAATTGCCTCGGTGTCTGGATCGATCGGTTTCGAGGAGCAGTTCGCGATACGTCGGATAGTACGTTCGCGGCGCGCGCCCCCAACTTTGGAACTTCAACGACAGTCCGGCATCGATGAACGTTTTGTGGAACCGATCGATCGTGGCGAAGTCGGCGGCCGAAAGCGGAAGGCCGAAGGCGGCGATTTGCGAATCGACGAGCTTGCGCATCGCTCGAAGGTCTTCGCCTCGAAGAGGCGCCTGATCGAGCTGCGTCACGAGGCGATCGACGCCCGCGTTTCGCCACTGGTCGGGCGGGCCCGCCAGTTTTCTCCCGAACAACCGGCCCAGATACTCCGCGCGGCTGTCGGACAGTTGAAAGAGCGACTTGAAGAGCAGGTGCAGCAGCAGATTGTCGCGACGCACATCGATCAGAAACGCCGACGTCGGCCTGACGGCGGCGATGTAGGAAAAATTCTGATCGGGGCCCACGCCGATGTACACGCCGCCTCGAACCTGCATCTCTTTCAACGACGGCAGCACATGAAGATACGAGCGTTCGTTGGAGATCAGATTATCGGTATCGAACGTTCCGCCCGGCTCGGAGAGGTCGAGGACCTGCCTGGCGAATGCGGTGACCGCGGGGGGCTGAGCGTCCCCAAACCCTTGAAATATCGTGATTTCAAGGGCAAGGACCGCCAGAATCGCAGGTCCGAGCGCGCATGCGCGGCTGCCCCGCATTATGGTAAACTTTCGCCCGTTCGAATTATAACAGTTGGGTTCCACGCCAATCTGTCCCAAGACAAGTGCATACGGTGAAGGAGGATTGTAATGATTCGTGGCTCTAAAGCTCTGCTTGCTGCGTTCATCTTGATCGCCGGATCCTCGATCGCATCGGCGCAAGAAACGACCGTCGGTGCCGGCAAGGTCGAGCTTGGTGGCTTCCCCGGTGGCGGTACTTTCTTCGTCGGCGGAGATGACAACAAAGAAGTCAATTTCAACGTCTACACCGCGGGCGGAGGCATCACATATTACGTGAACGATCGAGCCGCCGTCGAAGGCGAAGTCACCGGCAGCGTCGGCTGGGCCCAGGACATCTTCTTCAATAACGCGAAGGTCATCCACGTGCAGATGCCGACCGTCTGGAGCTACAGCGGGAACGTGCTCTTTTTCCCGGGCGGTACGACTGGCAAACGCGTGCCGTTCTACGTCACCGGCGGCATCGGCGCCGTTTCGCTCGCTCCGCGCGTGCCGACCAAACAGTTCGGTTACGACGTCGATGTGATCGGGATGCAGACGTTTATCGCCGAGAACATCGGCGGCGGCATAAAGATCTTCCGCGCGGCTGATGCGCCGAACTGGGGCTTCCGGGCCGACTACCGGTATTTGTTCGTCAACTCGAACGACAGCGCGCCTGCGTTCTTCGCAAAGTCGAAGAGCCGCGGGGCGCATCGCATTTACGTCGGCATGCTGTACACCTGGAAGCGTTGAGAAGACAGAGTCGATAGTCGATAGTCGATAGTGCTGAGTCGGTCGTGCAAGTCAGTCGAGGCTGACTCACACGACCGACTCAGCGCGATGGACCATCGACATGGTAGTTTTGCGCCATTGGTCCCCTCCTCAGTCGATCGCGTCCGGCTCTTCTTTTTTCTTCCTCCCGCTGTAGCATTTCTCCTCCTCGCATCGAGAGCGATAGTTGCCGCCCAGACGCTCGAGCGGGTGATCTATGCGAGCGTCGTCGAGCGGAACGGCGAGCCTGTGCTCGATCTGGGTCCCAAGGATTTTCTGGTCCGAGAAGACGGTCAGGCGCGCGAGATCCTCGCCGTCGCGCGCGATACCGATCCGCTGCAGATCGCCCTTCTCGTCGACAACAGCGAGCGCATGCAGTCCAATGTGCCCGAGTTGCGAAAAGCCTTGACGGCGTTCGTCGACTCCACCCGCGACGGCGTCCAGATGGCGCTCATCACCATCGCCGAGCGCCCGACCATCGCGGTGCCTTACACCACCGACAAAGCGACACTCCGTCGGGCGGCAGACAAGCTGTTCGCCTTCCAGGCTGGCAATTACCTGCTCGACGCCATCGCCGAAACCTCCCAGGGGCTCGCCAGACGGCCCGCCTCGCGCTCCATAATCGCCGTCATTTCCGGAGTCGGCCCGGAATACAGCTACAGGCAGTACACTGAGGTTCTGCGGTTCTTCCGCGAGGGAGGGGCGGCGTTGCACGTGCTGAGTCTCGGCGCCGGACGGAACGATACCGGTCGCGAGATCGTGTTGAGTCGCGGCTCCACGGAGACCGGCGGCCGCTATGAGACCATTCTCGTTCCGACCGGACTTGAGCCGAAGGCGAGACAGATGGCGACCGAGTTGTCGAACCAATACCGAATTACCTACGCGCGACCCGATCGTTTAATCCCGCCGAAAACGGTCGAAGTCAGCACCAGACGGCCGGACTTGCGCGCGCGTGGAATGCTGGTGAAGACCGACGAGGCCAAGCGATGAAGCGATTCCTGACCGCGTTGATGCTCGCGACCCTGCCTGCCGTTCATCTCTCCGCCCAGGTGACCGAGCGTGTTTTCTACGCCAGCGTCGTCAGCGACAAAGGAGAACCTGTCGTGGGGCTTGCCGCGAAAGATTTCGTTGTCCGAGAGGACGGCGTCGTCCGCGAGGTCCTTCGCGTCGCCAAGGACGAGGACCGCATGCAGCTGGCGGTGCTGGTCGACAACAGCGTGGAGATGCGCGGCAGGATCGCCGAGCTTCGAAAAGCGCTCGCGGCGTTCGTCGACACGCTGCGTCCTGGCGTCGAAGTGTCATTGTTTACCACGGCCGAGCGCCCGACCATCGTCGTGCCCTACACGGCGGATCGCGAAGCACTCCGCAAGGGCGTGGACAAAATCGTCGCGCTCGAAGCCGGAAACTATCTGCTTGACGCGATTGCTGAAGTGTCGCAGGGGCTCTCGAAGCGATCGAATGCGCGATCGGTGATTGCCATCGTCACCGCTCGGGGTCCGGAATACAGTTATCGCAACTACTCGGAAGTCCTGAGCATCGTCAAGACGAGCGGCACACCGGCGCTTCATGCGCTCATGCTCGGGGGGAACGATGCTCAACGATCGATCGCCGGCCTCGCGGTGGATCTGCGCGGGGGACAGCGGCCCGAAGGAAATGGCGTCGACCGGGATGTAATTCTCGGCCGGCTCACGAAAGACACCGGCGGCCGCTACGAAGAAGTGCTGTCGGCGAGCGCACTCACGATGAAACTGCAGCAGCTGTCGGCGGAACTTTCCAATCAATATCGGGTGGTGTTTGCCAGTCCGGAGCGGCTCGTCCCGGCAAGCAAGACAGAAATCTCCGCTCGGGATCCAAAAATGCGCGCACGGGGAATGCTCGGCCGATAGCTCGTCGGGAGCTATCTGACGGGCACGAGCTGCTCGAGCTCGGTTCCCCAGCGCCGCACAATCCGAAGCTCGCGCGGCACCAACGCGCTCTTGAGCATGATGAAAAACTGCCGTTTCGGATCGATATCGTAGGCCGGAAGGTTCGCACCCGGGTCCCGCTCGAAGGGCCCCTCGAATAGTTCGTGCGCCATCTGTGCCGCACCGTCCTTCCACGGCGCGAGCAGCAGCTGATCGTCGTGGCGATAGAACAGTCCTTCCTGTGTCCACACCGGCTCGGTTCCGCCACCAGTCGTCACGCGAACCGGTTGCGCGGCCGAGTCGATGCTTTTGACGTAGATCTCATCGCGTCCCGTGTCATCGGAGACATACGCCACAACGGCACCATCCGGCGACAATGCCGGCGAGCGCTCGTTCGCTAGCGTCGCCGCAACGGGCAAGACGAATTTGCCGACGCGATACACCATGACGTCGCGGCGTCGAGCCGGGTCGATCTCATAGAGCGCCAGAAGCGGCGGGGTCCTGAGCCATGCCGCAGGATTTCTGGGAGCGGAGACGTCGATCGAGAAAAGAGGTTTCGGATCGCCGCGAGCGATCGACGCGACGTAGATTTTTTGCAACCCGTCGCGGTTCGATCCAAACGTCAGCCTGCGGCTGTCGGGCATCCAGGCCGGAGACTGGTTATCGCCTCCTGCCAATATCGACACCGGCCGCTCGGGCTTTCGCACATCGACGATTCGGATTTCGCGCGTCATGACACCGGGACGAACCACGATTGCGAGGTATCGGCCATCGGGTGAAATCCTCGGCGTCTGATACACGTCCGGCGGAATCGGCAGGGGAGCGTATCGCCCGGTGCGATCGACTCGCACCACTCGGCTGCGCGCATCTTCGGAGCTCGCCCGAAGCCACGCGAGCGTTCCCGAGCGCGAGACGGCAAAACCCGAGCGGCCGAGATTGCCGAAAGACATGTCACCCTGGATGCCTTTCGCGATCACCACCGGCACGCCTCGGGTTTGTGACGTTTTCGGGTCGAACGCAACCGCAAGCAGATTCCCCAGATAGCTGTACACGAGATGTCCACTCGCGACGAATTGCGACTGCCCGATCGCCGGCACCTGGAGACGCGTGCGCACGCCGGTCTTCGAAACGACCTCGAGATGCGGATCGCGACCGCGCTGGGAGACCGTAAACAGCACATTGCCTTCCGGCAGCATGTGCGGCCAACCGTGCTCGAGCTCTCCCTCCCTGGCACCTAGCGTTGTCAGCGGTACGGGCGTCCCTCCACCGCTCGGCACGACCATCAAGCCTTGCCCCCCGAGCGGAGCAAAAACGATGCGGCCATCGTCTCCCCAGGTGCCTCCTGCTGTTTCGGACGTCGCTTCCGCGATCCGCTGGCGCGCGGCATCTGGGACGTCTGGAGTGACGGCGGCCTTCCAGAGAGAGCCGCGTGAAAAATATCCAATCCACTTTGCATCCGGAGAGAAGAACGGGTTGTGCGCACCCGTGGTACCCGCGAGCTCACGAACCGCTCCGGTATCAACCGGCTGCACGTAGAGATGCAGGCGCTGATCGCTTTCGCTTTCTGCGGAGTACGCTACAAGAGCGCCGTCGGGAGATATCGCGAACGCTCTCGGAATCAGGCCTACTGGAATCGCAGCGGTCGATCTCACCGGCTGCGGAGGTTCCTGCACGGGCTGCACGCACGCGACCGCCTGCGTTACGAGGCATAATGACAATCCAGCGCGGAGGACGTACGCACGCATGTTTCGCAAATGGTATCTCGTTCCGGCGACAGCGATCGTCCTGTCGGCCGGCGTATGGCTCGCCATGCGCGAGCGGAGACCGGTTATCGCCGTGACACCGACCGAAGGCATCTCGCAGGAGCTGGCAGCTGCCAGAAAACGAAGCATCCGCGATATACGATACGACCTGTCCTTCTCAATCCCAGAGGCGCTTCAGTCACCCGTCGACGGACGCCTTGCCGTTACGCTCGAAAGCGAGGCTCGCGCCGATCTGGTGTTCGACTTCGGCCAGCCGGCCGGCAACGTCCGTTCGATTCGAATCAACGGTCAGGCCGCATCGATTCGATCGGAACATGGACATCTGATTATTCCAGCCGACAGGGTCAGGCCGGGCGAGAACGCTGTCGAAATCGCGTTTACGGCCGGCACCGACGCTCTCAACCGGAACGCGGATTACCTGTATTCGCTCTTTGTGCCGGCTCGCGCGTCGCGCACGTTTCCCTGCTTCGATCAGCCCGATCTGAAAGCCCGTCTCAAGTTGACGCTCGAGATTCCCGAATCGTGGATGGCCGTGGCGAACACAGCCGAGATCGGCAGACAGACTGTCGGATCGCGAACGACGTTGACTTTTGCGGCATCTCAGCCGCTCCCGACTTATCTGTTCGGCTTCGCGGCCGGCCGGTTTCGAGTGGAGCGCGGCGAACGAAAGGGCCGGCCGTTCTATCTGTATCATCGCGAAACAGACAGGGAGAAGGTCGAATCGAACCGCGAAGCGATCTTCGATCTTCATCAGCAGGCGATCGACTGGCTGGAAAGCTATACGGATCGAAAGTACCCGTTCGAAAAATTTGACATGGTGCTGTTGCCGGCATTCCAGTTCGCCGGCATGGAGCACGCCGGGGCGATTTTCTATAGCGCTCCGGCCCTCTTCCTGGAGAAGACGGCCACGCAAGAACAACAACTGGCGCGCGCGAACACGATTGCCCACGAGACCGCGCATATGTGGTTCGGCGATCTCGTCACCATGAAATGGTTCGACGATGTGTGGATGAAGGAAGTGTTTGCGAACTTCATGGCCGCCAAAATCGTCAACCCGTCGTTTCCTGGACTCGATCACGAGCTGCGGTTTCTTCTGCAGCACTACCCGTCGGCGTACGACGTCGACCGGACGTCTGGCGCCAATCCCATCCGGCAAAAACTGACGAACCTGAACGAAGCCGGCAGTCTGTACGGGGCGATCATCTACGACAAAGCACCGATCGTGATGCGGCATCTGGAAACGCTGCTCGGCGAGGACCAGTTTCGGGCGGGCTTACGCGAGTACCTTGCGCGGTTTGCGTTCGACAACGCGTCGTGGGCCGATTTAATCGACATTCTCGACCGGAGAACCGACGAAGATCTCGCGGCCTGGAGCCGCGCATGGGTCGACGAACCAGGCCGGCCGACGATTTCGACGGATCTTCAAGTCGAAAACGGAACGATTTCCAGGCTGCAGTTCACGCAGAGCGATCCGCGCGGGCGATCGCTCGTCTGGAATCAGCGTCTTCAAGTTGCGCTCGGTTACGAGTCGGGTGCCCGAATCACCCAGCTTGCGGCGAACGCCTCGGCATTGGAGCTTTCGAACAGCAAGGGACTGCCCGCGCCCCGGTATGTGCTCGCCAACGGCGAAGGTGTTGGGTATGGGCTGTTCAAGTTGGACCCAGCCTCGAAGCAATTCTTCGTCGATCATCTGTCCGAGATCGGCGACGCCGTCACGAGAGCGACGGCGTGGATCACGCTCTGGGACGAGATGCTGGAAGGCGGCGTATCGCCGAAACTGCTGGCCGGCCGCATGATCGACGCACTGCCGAAAGAGTCCGAGGAACAAAATGTTCAGCGGCTGCTGTCGTATCTCGTCAAAGCCTTCTGGACGTTTCTCGACGACACCGATCGGCAGGCCATGGCCCCGGCGCTCGAGCGAGCACTGCAGCAGGGCATTGACGAATCGCGCACGACCTCCGAAAAGGCCGCCTACTTCGCGGCTTTTCGTCGCGCCGTGACGACGCCAGCCGGCGTGACCTATCTCGAACGCGTCTGGAGGAAGCAGCAGACAATCGCGGGTTTGACGTTTTCGGAGCTCGATTTCATTGCGATGGCCCAGGAGCTCGCCGTGCGGAACGTATCCGGCGCGCAGGCGATACTTGCGGCCCAACAACGCGCGATCACGAATCCCGACCGCGCCGCCCGCTTCGCGTTCGTGCTCCCCGCGCTTTCGGAAGACGAAGGCGTGCGAGATGCGTTTTTCGCCAGCCTCGCCAACGTCGAGAACAGGCGTCACGAGCCGTGGGTAATCGACGCGCTGGCGTTTCTGAATCATCCCTTGAGGCGCGCTCATGCAGAGCGATACATCCAACCGAGTCTGGATTTGCTGAGGGAGGTCCAACGGACGGGCGACATTTTTTTCCCGACGCGCTGGACGCTCTCCGTTCTGGACGGGCACAACTCGCCGCGCGCGGCGCAAATCGTAACAGACTTTCTTGCTGCACACCCCGACTTCCCGCCGCACCTGACGCAGACGATTCAGCAGTCGTCTGATGGTCTGCAACGGGCGGCCAGAATCGCGCGCTGACCACTAGAGGATAGATACCGGATCGACGTCGACGACCACCCGCCGTCTGAGCGCCGGCCCCGCCGCCGCAAGCGCGGCGAGGACCGCTTCCCGCATCGCCGGGCGATGCCGTCCTTTGAGGAACAGCTGCGCGCGATATTCTCCACGCAGCTTCGCCACCGGCGCCGGCGCCGGGCCAAGCACTCGAAACTGCCCCGCGTCGGCGGACGCCCGAAGCTGATGTGCGAGACCGTCCGCGGCATCTAACGCGCCTCGAGCATCACCCGCCTTGACGACGAGATTGACGAGCGAGGTCAGCGGTGGATATCGCATCGCCGTGCGATAGCGAAGCTCGTCGGCGAAGAACCCTTCGTAGTCCTGACGACAGGCATGCACGATGCTGTAGTGCTCGGGATACAGCGTCTGCACGATGGCTTCACCGGCATCGGTTCCCCGGCCCGCACGGCCGGCGACCTGCGTCAGAAGCTGAAATGTGCGCTCCGCCGCGCGAAAGTCTGCGACTCCAAGTCCGACATCAGCGGAGATGACGCCCACCAGCGTGACGCGGGGAAAGTCGTGCCCTTTGGCGATCATCTGCGTCCCGACGAGCACGTCGATGTCGCCAGCCGACATCCTGCGAAGAATGTCCGCGGCCGCGCCTCTGCGTCTGACCGTGTCTCGATCCAGACGCACGACCCGGGCACTGGGCCACAATGCCGAGATCTCGTCCGCCACGCGCTCGGTTCCGAATCCACGCCGCTCCAGATACGGCCCCGCGCATGCCGGGCACGCTTTCGGCACCAGCAGCGAATAGTTGCAATAGTGGCAGCGGGCTCGGTGCCGGCCTTTGTGTTCCGTGTGAACGATGAGCGACACACTGCAATTCGGACAGTCCACCGTGCCGCCGCACTGACGGCAGAACACGGCCGTGGCCAGGCCGCGCCGATTCAGCAGCACGAGCGACTGCTGCCTTGCTTCGATCCGTCCGGCCAGTGCCGCGCACAGCCGTCGGCTCAGGATCACATCGGGTCCTCCGCTCGCGTACTCGGCGCGCATGTCGACAATCGACACCGACGCGAGCGGACGATCCAGCACGCGCCTGGTCATGACGAGCCGGGCGTATCGGCCGCTGGCGGCATTCTGCGCGCTCTCCAGCGAAGGCGTCGCCGAACCGAGCAGCACCAGCGCGTCTTCGTGCTTGCCTCGAACGATTGCGACATCGCGACCGTGATATCGCGGCGTTTCCTCTTGTTTGTAGGAAGAGTCGTGCTCCTCGTCGACGATGATCAGTCCTAACGAAGCAAGGGGCGCGAAGACGGCGGAACGGGTTCCGACGACGATCGAAACGTGCCCATCGCGAATCCTGTGCCACTGATCGTGGCGCTCGCCGGGCGAGAGCCCGCTGTGCTGCACGGCCACGCGATTTCCGAACGTGTCGCGAAACACCGAAGCGAGCGCCGGCGTCAGCGCAATTTCCGGCACGAGAATCAGAGCCGAGCGTCCGCGAGCGAGCACCGACTCGGCAAGACGTAGATAAACCTCCGTCTTCCCAGAGCCGGTCACCCCTTGCAGCAGAAACACCGAAAAGGCATCGCTCGCCGCCGCCCCACACAGTTGTGACAGTACTGCGGTCTGCTCATCCGTCGGTGTACGCGACGGGGATCGGTTGACGGCTGCAGTTGCGGCCCCGCTGACAAACGGATCGCGCTCCACACGATCGCGGCGGACGGCAATCAGGCCTTTGTCCGAGAGCCGCCGTACGACCTCGGCCGAGATCCCGCGCCGCGTTAACTCGGGAAGCGAAATCCCGCTGGGCGCGCCTTTGAGAATGGCGAGCGCTTCGTGCTGTTTCTTGGCGAGCGGCAAACCCGGTTCGTGACCTTGCGCGGTGAGCGATGCCACGCGAATCGTGCGATGGGCGTGGTCCGGAGGCATCGCCGCGGCAATGGCATCGCCGACGCCGCAGGCGTAGTACTCGGCGACCCACAGCGCCAGATCGAGCACGGTGGACGGCAAGAATTGGTGCGCGTCCGTCACCTCGTGCACGGTCTTTATCTTCTCGGCCGCCGTCTCGTCTTCGCCGAGTCGGACTTTCGAGTCGCACACGATGCCGCTGACGAGACGCGACCCCAGCGGCACGATGACACGGGCACCGCGACACGGCGCCGGCTGCCCATCCGGAACGCGATACGTGAGGAGATCGAGAAAGGGGACCGGAACGGCGACCGAGATGTACTGGGGTGAGCCGGAGCTCACCGAATCAGGCGCCCTCGCCATTGAGGAGTGCCCGAACCTTCTTCATGTCTTCCCACACCTCGCGACGGCAATCCGGGTTCCGAAGCAGATAGGCGGGGTGGAATGTCGGGACGAGCTGTGCACCGCGGTAGTCGTACACCCGCCCTCGAAGCCGGGAAATTGGTGCGTCGGTCTTCAGCAGCGATCGCGCCGCGAACGTGCCGAGCGCGACGATGACTTTTGGCTTGATGGTATCGACCTGACGGAAAAGGAACGGCTCGCATTTCTCGACTTCGTCGGGTTCCGGGTTGCGATTCTCGGGTGGACGGCACTTGATGACGTTCGCGATGTACACATCGTCGCGCTTCAGACCAATTGCCTCGATGATTTGCGTCAGCTTCTGCCCTGCCCGGCCGACGAACGGAATGCCCTGAATATCTTCATCACGCCCCGGGGCCTCTCCGACGAACATCAAATCGGCGTGAGGATTCCCGACGCCGAATACGATCTGCTTTCGCCCAAGCGTGCACAGCTTGCACCGCGTGCAGTCGCCAATATCTTCCCGAATCGCCGCGAGCGCCTCTTCGGCCCTCTGCTCTCCGCCCTCTGCTCTCTGCTCTCTGCCCTCCGCCCTCTGCTCTCTGCCCTCCGCCCTCTCCTCTCTGCCCTCCGCCCTCTCCCCCCACACCCCGTCCTTCCGAAAGCCTCCGGCTCCAAGCTCCGCAAAGAACTTCAAGTGATCGCTCAACTGATCGCGAACGTCGGGCATGGCGGGCTACTGCAGAACAGTCGAACGTGAATTCAGGAGCGTTTCGATCCTGTCGATGATGGACATCGCGACAGCCTGCTTCGGCTGCAGCGGGAGCGTCTCTTCGCCGAGGTCCGAGACGATCGTCACGGCATTGTCGTCCGATTCGAATCCGGCATCTCCGCGGGAGACGTCGTTCGCCACGATCATGTCGACCGACTTTGCGAGACGCTTCTTGCGGGCCTGCGCAATCACGTCCGTCGTTTCCGCGGCAAAGCCGACGAGCAGCGGGCGATCTCGTCCTTCGCGCCCTCGTCCGAGCTCCGACAGGATATCCGGCGTACGCACGAGCCGCAACGTCAGCTCGCTTTGTTCTTTGTGAATCTTGTCCGGGGATGCGGCGGCAGGTGCGTAATCGGCGACGGCCGCGGCCATGATGACGACATCCGCCGAGGCCGCGCGTTCGAGAACAGCAGCCCTCATCTGCACCGCCGTCGTCACCTGCACGATTTCGACACCAGCGGGAGCCCGCCGCTCCGTCGGACCGGTGACCAGCGCGACGTCGGCTCCGCGCTGCCGCGCGGCTTCCGCAAGCGCATAGCCCATCTTGCCGCTGGAGCGATTTCCGATAAAGCGGACCGGATCGATTGCTTCCCGCGTGGGTCCGGCCGTGACCACGACGCGCTTCCCGCGCAACGGGCTTGCGGGAGCGAGGAGCTCTCCAACCGCGTGAACGATCTCGGACGGCTCCGCGAGACGTCCCTTCCCGATCCAGCCGCAGGCGAGGTAGCCGGCACCGGGCTCGACAAAGCGCACGCCGCGCGCGGCAAGCACATCGAGATTTCGCCTGACGGCCTCGTGCTCGAGCATGTGGGTGTTCATGGCCGGCGCCAGCAGCACCGGCGCCTTCGTTGCGAGATACAGCGAAGACAGAAAATCGTCCGCGATGCCGTTGGCGAGTTTTCCGACGATGTTGGCCGTGGCCGGCGCGATAACGAGCGCATCGATGCTCGAGGCGAGTGAAATGTGTTCGATATCGGAGTTCGCGCCAGGCTCGAATTGATCGGTGATGACCTTGTGCCGCGTGATGGCCTCGAACGTGAGGGGCCCGACGAATCTGGTCGCGTTCTGCGTCATCACCGCGAAGACGTCGTGGCCGTCCTTCTGCAGGCCCCTCGCGACCTCGACAGACTTGTAGGCGCCGATTCCGCCACACACGCCGAGTGCGATAAGAGCCATATCAAAAAGTTTCGAGAATTCCGCGAACCCTGCCTTGCATGCACGGAAGCTTCGAACGCTCCGCCTGCACGATGTTCTGCAAACGCTCGACGCACGAATCGAGCTCGTCGTTGATGACGACGTAGTCGTACTCGGCGAAGGCCGTCACTTCGTCGCGGGCAACCTGCAGCCGCCGGCGAATCGCCTCGTCGCTATCCTTGCTCCGGCCCCGAAGACGCTGCTCGAGGATTTGGTACGACGGCGGCATCACGAAGATCCCGACATGCGGGACACCCTTCGCGCGCACCTTGCGCGCACCCTGGACGTCAATCACCAGCACGACATCTTCGCCGCCTTCGATGCACCTGTTCGTATCGGCGGCGTGGGTGCCGTAGAGATTGCCGAACACCTCCGCAAATTCGAGAAACGCACCGGAGCCCGCCATCTCCTCGAAAGACGTGCGGCTGACAAAATTATAGTCCACGCCGTCGATCTCGTCGTTCCGCGGAGGCCGCGACGTGTAAGAACGTGACATTTTGAGATGAGGCGTGACCTTGACGAGCCGCTCGACGAGCGTCGTTTTTCCGGTGCCGGACGGCGCGGAAACGATGAAAAGCAATCCCCGGCCTCTATTCGACATTCTGGACCTGCTCGCGCATTTTCTCGAGCTCGGCTTTCGCCGCGATGACGAGATTCGACACGCGCAAGCCGTCGGCCTTGGAGCCGATCGTGTTCACTTCGCGGTTCATCTCCTGCAGGAGAAAATCCAGTTTCCGTCCGCACGGTTCGACGGAGTCCGCCAGCGACTTCCAATGGGCAAGATGCGCGCGGAACCTCGCCATCTCTTCGCTGATGTCCGAGCGGGCCGCGGTCCTGACGATCTCCTGCGCGATCGCGTTCGGGTCCACGGGCACCTGAATCGACAGCTCCTGCACGCGAGCGGCAAGCCTCGCCTGCAGCTCCAGCCTGCCCTGGTCCGCGGCTTCGCTGATCTCCTCGAGCATGGAGGCAAGTGCGAGCCGGCGTGCCTCCAGATCCGCGTTCAGGTGACTGCCTTCGGTCGCGCGCATGGCGTCGAGATGCAGCAGGGCCTCTTCGGACGCGCTTTCGAGCATATCGATAAGCTCGGCCGCCATCGCGGCATCGCGCTCGACCGGCCGCTCCCGAATCGCAAACGCCTGCGGCAGGCGGATGAGATCTCCCGGTGTCAGCGCACCCTGGACGATTCCCCGGCCGCGAGCCGTTTCCAGTGCCGCCGATAACGCGACGGCGAGCGCTTCGTTGAACTCGACTTCAACACTCGCCGTGTGCCGGTACTGAACGGTGACAGCCAGCTCCAGACGGCCTCGAGTGACGCGCCGCTGCACGCTCGCCCGAATTCGCGCCTCTGCGTCGGCAAGCGACTGCGGAACCCTCAGCTGGAGGTCGAGATGCCTATGGTTGACTGCCCGCACGGTGACGGTGATGGTGGCGGCTTCGCTTTCACGGGCCGCCGAGGCGAATCCCGTCATGCTCTTGATCATTGGACCCTGTGAATGTCTGCGGCCTCGGGAGCCGCCAAGCCGTTCTCGGAGCGCCGGGGCTCGAGCAGCTGCATCTTATACAACGCCGCGTACACGCCATCGCGCGCGAGCAGCTCGTCGTGGCGGCCCACCTCGACGATCCGCCCCCGTTCGAGCACGACGATCGAATCCGCACGCATAATCGTCGAGAGCCGATGCGCAATGACGAACGAGGTGCGGTTGAGCATGAGCGTAGCGAGCGCGTCCTGCACGAGCAGCTCTGCCTCGGTGTCGAGCGAAGACGTGGCTTCGTCGAGAATCAGAATAGGCGCATTCTTCAGCAGCGCCCGTGCAATCGCGAGCCGCTGACGCTGCCCCCCGGAGAGCTTCTGCCCGCGCTCACCAATTCTGGTCTGATAGCCGTCGGGAGTCGCCGTAATGAACTCATGCGCATGCGCGGCGCGTGCCGCCGCTTCGATCTCGGCCGGCGAGGCGGTGGGTGTCCCGTATGCAATGTTATTGGCGATGGTGTCGTCGAAGAGCACGGTCTCCTGCGTCACGATCCCAATCTGCGAACGGAGCGACCGGAGCGTGACCTGCCGAAGATCGCGGCCGTCAATCCGAATACCGCCCGCGGTGACATCGAAGAACCGCGGCAGCAGGTTCACCAGCGTGGTCTTGCCGGCCCCGCTTCGGCCGACGATGGCGACCATTTGGCCGGCGGGCACCTTCAACGAGATGCCCCGGAGAATGGCTCTGGGATGGGCATCTTCGTAAGCGAAGCTGACGTCGCGAAATTCAATTTCCGAGGCGAACGGCGGCAACGCCACGGCATCCGCCGCTTCGGCAACTTCCGTGTGTATGTCGAGCATCTCGAAGATGCGATCGGCGGCGGCGATCGTCTGCTGCAGGTTGGCGTTGACTCGGCTCAGCTTCTTCGCCGGTGCGTACATCAGAAACAGCGCCGCCACGAACGACGTAAAGGCGCCCGTGGTAAGGCGCCCGGTGGCGATCTCGGCACTTCCGTACCAGAGTGCAACCGCCAGACCGATGCCGCCAAGCAGCTCCATCGCCGGAGGAAGCACCGACAGCGCACGGGCGACACGCATGTTCGTGCGGAAGAGGTTCATCAACGTCGCACGAAAACGAGTGGCCTCGCGTTCCTCGGCGCCAAACGCCTTCACGATTCGGTGTGCCGCGAACGTCTCGTGGCCGACGTGCGACATCACCTCGAGCGCTTCCTGGCTTCGCCGCGCCGTTCGGCGGATCCGCTGACCGAGCCGCACGAGCGGGTACACCACCAACGGAGCGCCGGTGACGCAGACAAGCGCCAGCCTCGCGTCGTAATAGAAGAGCACGACGGCATATCCCACGAGAGCGAGCGATTCGCGCAGGAGATCGCCCGCTGTCTCCGACACAGCTCGCTGAACCTGACCAACGTCGTTCGACACACGCGACAGGAGCTGTCCGGTCGTGTTCTTCGCGAAGAAGCTCGCAGACTGTCCAAGGATGTGGCTGTAAAGCTGATCGCGCAGGTTCATCACCACGCGCTGGCCCACGTCCTCCATCAGATAACCGGAAAAGTACGCGCCGATGCCTTTGATGAAAGACAGCACGATAACCGCGGACGCGATCGCCAGCAGGCCTTCCCCGCTCGGCAGCACCCTGTCGAGAATGTCTTTGATGAGCAGCGCCAGAAGCGCCGACGCGATGGCGTACAGGACCATGGCGACGACCGCCCACGCCAGGCGGCTTTTGTAGGGTTTCGCGTACCGGAGAAGGCGAAAGAACGAGTTCACTCGGTAAAGCGGTACTTCAGAAGCACCCACAGCGCGACGACCCCGTCGCGCCACGTAATTTTTTTCCCCTCGTCGTATCCGCGGCCGTCGTACGTGATCGGCACTTCGTACACACGATAGCCGCGCTTGAAGATCTTCGCCGTAATCTCCGGCTCGATGCCGAAGCCATTGCTCTGCAGCTCGAACGACCGGAGCACCTCGATCCGCATGGCTTTGTAGCAGGTCTCCATGTCGGTGAGGATCGTGTTGTAGAGGATGTTGGTCAGGAAGGTCAGGAGCCGGTTCCCCATGTAGTGGGTAAAGAGGAAGACTCTCCGGCGGCCCAGGAATCGCGATCCGTAAACGACATCGGCCCGCCCCTGGCAAATCAGCTCGATGAGGTCAGGGAACTCCTCGGGCGAGTACTCCATGTCGGCGTCCTGGATAATCACGATGTCGCCCGTAACCTGCTTGAATCCGAGACGAAGCGCCGATCCTTTCCCGCCGTTCGGCTTGTGGAAGAGCTTGAACCCGTACTTCTTCTGCAACCCGTCGAGCATCGCCGAGGTGCCATCCCTGGAGCCATCGTCGACGACGACGAGCTCGATGCGGATACCCGGCACAGCCATGACGCGGCCGATCATCTCCTCGATGGTGTCGCGCTCGTTGTACACGGGCATCACCACCGACAAGAGCGGATCTTTGAGGATACCCTTGAGTCCGGGCATTAGCGTCCGACCGAGTAGTACGTGAAGCCCAGCTTTTTCATCTGCTCAGGCGTGTAGATGTTGCGCCCGTCGAAGACGACCGGCGTCTTCATCAGCTTTCGCATGCGGCCGAAGTCCGGTTCGCGGAACTCGTTCCACTCCGTGGCGATGACCAGCGCATCGGCACCCTTGAGCGCATCGTAATTCTTATCGGCCAATAGGATCTTTTTTCCAAAGATACGGGCGGCAACCGGTTTTGCCTGCGGATCGTAGGCCCGGACCTTGGCCTTCGCCTGCAGCAGGCGGTTGATGAGCGGAATGGACGGAGCTTCGCGCATGTCGTCGGTCCGCGGCTTGAACGACAGGCCCCAGACAGCAATCGTCCTGCCTTTGAGCGAGCCGAAATGACTTTCGAGTTTGGATACGAATCGGACCTTCTGCGCCTCGTTCACTCGGTCGACAGCCTTCAAAATCTGGAAATCGTAGCCTTTGTCGCCGGAAAACTTGGCGAGCGCCTTGATATCCTTCGGGAAGCAGCTGCCGCCGAACCCGATGCCGGGAAAAAGAAACGACGATCCGATCCGTCGATCGGACCCGATCGCCCGTCGAATCTGATCGACATTGGCGCCGAACGCTTCGCACACGTTCGCGATCTCGTTCATGAACGAGATTCGGGTGGCAAGAATGGCGTTGGCTGCGTACTTGGCGAGCTCGGCACTCGGACAATCCATCACCATAATTGGAGCGCCGGTTCGTGTGTATGGCGCGTACAGCTCCCGCATGATGTCTTCGCTCTGCCGATCCTCCACGCCAATGACCACACGATCGGGTTTGAGGAAGTCTTCGACCGCCGCGCCCTGCTTCAGAAACTCCGGGTTGCTGACGACACTGAACGAATGCGTCGTCTCGCGGCGAATGACGTCGCGGACACGCGCCGATGTCCCGACCGGCACCGTGCTCTTATCGACGATGACTTTGTAGCCGTTCATCGCCCTGGCAATTTCCTTGGCCACGCCGAGCACGTGGGTCAGATCGGCCGAGCCGTCCTCGTGCTGCGGCGTGCCGACCGCGATGAAAACGATTGCCGACGCTCGAACGGCCTTCGGCAGATCGCTCGTGAATTCGAGCCGCTTCTCCGAGCGGTTGCGGCGAACCATTTCCTCGAGGCCCGGTTCGTAGATCGGCATCTTCCCACGGCGAAGTTCCCGGAGTTTCGCTTCGTCCTTATCGATGCAGATAACGTCGTTTCCTGTTTCCGCCAGGCAGGCTCCGAGCACCAGGCCCACATAGCCCGTCCCAACGACGGCAATTTTCATACGAGATCGCTCCGAGTGCGGCCGGACGGCCTATCCAAATCGGCGACTTTAACACAGTATACTCAGCCCGTTGTGCGGATCGTGATCGATTACCGCCCGGCCCTGCGCGCGCGCACCGGCGTCGGCGAATACATTCATCAGACGATCAAGGCACTCGCGAAAACCGGGGACGACCAGATCACCCTTTTTTCGAGCTCGTGGAAAGACCGTCCCGCGCCCGATCTCACGTCGGAAGTCCCGAACGTCCGTATCGTCGATCAACGCATTCCCGTTCGCGCGCTCAACGTGGCGTGGCATCGTCTCGGATGGCCGCCAGTCGAGGCCGTCGCAGGTGGATCGTACGATATAGCCCACTCCCCGCATCCTCTGCTGCTGCCCTCACGCTCTGCGGCGCAGCTCGTGACGATCCACGACCTGCATTTTCTGACGCATCCAGAGCGAACCGCCGACGAAATCAAACGCGATTACCCGGCTCTCGCCGCCGTGCATGCACGACGGGCCGATCGCATCATCGTGTCGTCGGCCTTTGCGGCATCCGAAGTCCGGTCGAAGTTCGATATCGCAAACGAGAAGATTTCCATCTGTCCGGCGGGTGCAGCCGAATGGCAGGCGGCTCTGCAGGGCGGCGATCCGAACGGCTACATCCTTTTCGTCGGAACGCTCGATCCTCGAAAGAATATCGGCGGTCTCCTGCAAGCCTACGGGCAGATCGTTTCGAGAGACGCCGCAGCACCCAAGCTGGTCATCGCAGGCGGCGCGAGCGATCGCGCAGCCGAGTGGCTTCGGCAGATCGCTCAGCCACCACTCGCGGGACGGGTCGACTATCTCGGATACGTTCCAGCCGAGCGCCGTGAAGAATTGTTTCGAGGGGCACGGGTGTTCGTGCTGCCATCATTCGAGGAGGGATTCGGCTTGACGGCACTCGACGCCATGGCCGCCGGCATACCGGTCGTCGCCTCGGACCGAGGAGCGCTGCCCGAGCTGGTTGGCGACAGTGGATTGCTCATCGACCCCGAGGACTCCGCCGGCATTGCCCATGCAATCGAGCGCGTGTCGTCCGATTCCCAGCTCAGGATGAATCTCTCGCGGCGGGCGCTCGAGCGCTCGAAGGAATTCACCTGGACGCGCACCGCGACGGCCGTCAGACAGGCCTACGAGATGGCCCTCACGAATCGTCGCGAACGCACTCCCGCTCCTGCTCATGCGCATCGGCATTGATGCGCGGGAGCTGTGCGGCCGGCCGACCGGGGTGGGCCGCCATCTTGCGGGATTGCTGTCCGCATGGAGTCGATCCGAGAAAGCGTCGGCACATTCCTGGGTGTTGTTCGCGCCGCAGCACAGTCAAATATCCGCACAGTTGCCATCGAATGCCACCCTTCGGCCCGTTCCCGGGCAGAGCAACACGCTTTGGGAACAGTTGTCCCTTGCGCGCGCTGTCCGCGGCGAACAGCTTGATGTCTTCTTCGCTCCCGGTTATTCCGCTCCGTTGACGATCCACTGTCCGACTGTCCTCGTGATCCACGACTTGTCGTTCGTCGTGCATCCCGAGTGGTTTCGCGCGCGCGAGGGGTTGAGAAGACGGCTCCTGACGCGCTGGTCGGGACGTCGCGCGGGCAAGATTCTGACGGTGTCCGACGAAGCCCGGCGCGAAGTGATCGAGTTGCTGGGACTGCCTGCGTCACGTGTGCGGCGCATCTACCCCGGAGTGACGAGGCTTGCCGCCAGCGGCTCTTCCAATGGTGCAGGGCCGCTCGTGCTCTTTGCGGGATCCGTCTTCAATCGACGGAACGTTCCCGATTTGATTCGAGGCTTCAAGGAAATCGCCAGACAACACTCGGACGCACGGCTCGAGATCGTTGGCGACAACCGAACCTATCCGTATCAGGATCTTCAGGCGTCAATTGCTGACGAGGGAGTTGCCTCGCAGATCTCCATTCGCCCGTACGTATCCGATGCAGAGCTCGCGGAGCTGTACGGCCGTGCCCGGGTGTTTGCATTTCTTTCCGAATACGAGGGCTTCGGCCATCCGCCGCTCGAGGCCCTGGCGGCGGGCGTACCGCCGATCCTTCTCGATACGGCGGTGGCTCGGGAAGTGTGCGGTACCGCCGCGATGTATGTTCCGAAGGGAGATGTACGAGCTATCACCGACGCGATCGGCCAGATGCTGACAGACTCGCCCGCTCGTGCGCGCGTGCTGAGCGCCGCTCCAGAAGTGCTCGGGCGTTACTCGTGGGAACGTGCGGCAGAGGAGACCCTCGAGGCGCTCCAGTGCGCGATCTAACGATCATCATCGTTAGTTACAACACGAAGGGCGATCTCGAAGACTGCCTTCGATCGGTCGTTCAGCATCCACCGGGCGTCGATCACGAAATCGTCGTTGTCGACAACGCGTCGCGGGATGGAAGCCAGGACGCGGTGCGAGCCGGCTTTCCATCCGTGCGCCTCATCGAGATGGATCGAAATGTCGGGTTCGCGGCCGCAAACAATGCCGCGTTTCGTCAGTCCGCGAGCGAACTCGTGCTGCTGCTCAACAGCGACACGCTCGTACTCGACGGGGCGCTGGACAATTTGGTGAGCGCCATCCGCGGGCTTCCCCACGCATCGATCGTTGGTCCCAGGCTCGTCGACGGGACAGGGTCGCCGGAGCTGTCGTTTGGAAAAATGATTTCGCCGATGGCGGACCTCCAACAAAAACTGATCGCGAGACGAGGTCCGCGGGCTATCGCCGCGCGCACATCGCGCATTGCGGAGGCCGACTGGGTCAGCGGCGCTTGCCTGCTGGTCCGGCGAGCCGACGCCGAGGCCGCGGGGCTGCTCGACGAGCGCTATTTCATGTATTGCGAAGACGTGGATTTCTGTGCAGCCGTGAGGGCGAACGGCGGCAAGGTGTACTTCGTCCCCGACGCGACCGTCGTTCATCACCGCGGTCGGTCGGCTCAAACGTCCCGGGCGAACACGCGGAACGCCTTCCGCCGGAGCCAGCTGGCGTTCTACCGGAAGCATCACCCTTATTGGGAGCCTGTTCTCCGGCTGTATTTGGCCCTCCAGGGCAAGCTGCCCCCGGGAAATGCCGATAAGACCTAGGTGAGCCATCCAGAGGCCTCCGCGGCTCCGAGCTATGTGTGGATGTGCCCGGAGTGTGGGCGGCGTGTACCGAACCGGCTGGCCGAGTGCCGATGCGGGCACAAACTCGGGCCAGAGGACCTCGCCGCGGTCGAATTTCCGGCGGCCGAAGCTTCCCGGGGAGGCAGTTCCATGCTGCCCTGGATTGTGCTCGGGTTGGTGACCTTGATTGCTGGCGGAACGCTGATAGGCCTCCAGGTGATTCCAGCGAAGCCACAACCGTCGGCGGCAAGCCCGCTGGCGCCGCTCGGTCCCATGTCCCCTGCTGCGCCGGCGGTACCCTCCGAATCGCCGACAATGCCGGCAAGCCCTCCAAGGCCCATGTCGCTCGCGCCAGACCCGTCGTTCTCGCCGATGCTTCCCAATGTCTCGTCGGTACCTCCGCCGAACACCGCAACGGTCATATCGCTCGAGGATGTCGTCAGCAATTCGGTGCCGGCCATTGTTTCCATCGAAACGAGCGAAGCACGAGGGAGCGGGTTCTTTGCGGCCCCCCGCACCGTCCTGACAAATCGTCATGTGGTCGGCGGAAACGTGTCGGTCACGATCCGATTGTCGTCGGGCCAGACGCTGCCCGGGCGAGTCGAGACGACGTCGACCGAATTCGATTTGGCTGTTGTGAAAGTCGATGGTGCCTCACCCACTCAACCGCTGCTGCCGATGGGCACGGTTGCCGGCGTCCGATCCGGGCAGGAAGTCATCGCCATCGGGTTAGCGCTCGGGATCTTTCAAAATACCGTGACGCGCGGGATCATCAGCGGCATTCGCCAGAAGGATCGCGCGACCGTGCTCCAAACCGACGCGGCGATCAACCCGGGCAACAGCGGCGGTCCGCTGCTGAATCGCAACGGACAAGTGATCGGCATCAACACGCTCAAGATCGCCGGCGCTGCCGAGTCGCTGGGATTCGCGATAGCGATTGATCACGCGCGCGGGCTGCTCGCCGGCGGAAGACCATCGGAGTCGCCGTTGACGACCTCCGCGCCGGCGTCCACGTCAACACCCGCGCCGCTTTCGCCGGCTTTCAACGGCCGATCATCTACCGATGAAATGCGCGACACAGGTCTCCGAAACTTCGACCGTACGGTCGCTGTGGTCGCGCGGCGAGCCGGACAGTTGGACGACTACTGGAACCGGATCCGTCAGAACTGCGCTGTGCGCGTCACGCCCGGATACGACCGGGACTGGTTTGCGCTGTGGGACGGACGCGCGGCTCTGACGAACCCGGATCCTTCGTGCGCCTCCGCACTGAGCGACCTGACGGCCGCGGCGGCCGAGGTCCAGCGCGTGATGGCCGACGCGCACGAGGCGGCGCGCCATGCCTCCGTCATGCCGGGGCAACTACGCGACATCCGCCGGCGCTACCGGATGGATTGGAACGGCTGGGCGAACTGAGCAAGACGACCGACTAGAATGCTGCTGTGAGAATCGGCATCGACGCCCGAAAACTCCACGATTTCGGCATCGGCACCTATATCCGCAATCTGCTTCGCGAGCTTGGGCGGCTCGACCAGACGACCGAGTATGTACTGTTTTGCCGGGCCGCCGATGCGGCCGTGGCGCCGACCCTGGGACCGAACTTCCGCGCGGTCCCGCAGGAATCGGGACACTACTCGATCGGCGAGCAGATCTTCGTGCCGATGGCCGTCCGGAAGGAAAAGCTCGACCTCTTCCACGCGCCTCATTATGTGCTCCCGGCCCTTACGCCCGGACGCAGCGTCGTCACGATCCACGACTGCATCCATTTGATGTTCCCGGAATATCTGCAGCGCCGTATGGGCCATGCCTACGCACTCGCGTCGCTCTGGACGGCCGCGCACAAATCAGACCGCATTTTTACGGTCTCCGAACAGTCGAAGCGCGACATTCTCAAATTCTTCAAGGTGCCGCCGGAGAAAATCGTGGTGACGCCGAACGCCATCGACGATCGATTCAGCGTCGCGCCCAGCGAGGAGCATGTCGTACAAACGCGCGAAAGGTACCAGCTGAGCCACGCCTATCTTCTTTACGTGGGCAACATCAAGCCGCACAAGAATCTCGAACGGCTCATCGAGGCTTTCCACCTCGTGCGGTCTCAAGGCCGGCCGGAACTCGAGCTGGTGATCATCGGCGACGAAATCTCGCGCATGCAGTCGCTGCGGCGTGCTGTTCACAAGTACCAGCTGCATCGGTTTGTGCGTTTTCTCGGGTTCGTGCCAGACAAAACGCTCGCCGTCTTGTATCGATTGGCATCGGTGTTCGTGTTTCCGTCGTTGTATGAAGGGTTCGGTTTGCCGCCGCTCGAGGCGATGGCGAGCGGAACACCTGTCGTGACATCGAACGTGTCTTCGCTCCCGGAAGTCGTGGGCGACGCCGCGGTGCTGGTCGATCCGTATAGCGCCGGCGCGATTGCCGACGGCATCCTGGCGGTGTTGCGCAGCACCCATCTGCGCGCCGACCTGAGAGAACGGGGTTTCGCGCGCGTGAAGGCGTATTCGTGGACGCGCTCGGCCGAACGCGTGCGCCAGGTGTACGGCGAGGTGGCCTCGTGAAGACGCCGCGCGTGGCGCTCGTGCACGATTGGCTCACGGGAATGCGCGGAGGCGAGAAAGTCCTGGAGTCGCTCTGCGAGTCGTACCCGGATGCCGACCTGTTGACGCTCTTTCACCTTCCTCACAGCGTGTCGCCGGCGATAGAGCGGCTTCGCCGCAAGACGTCGATTCTGCAGCATGTGCCCGGCATCGGCCGGATCTACCGCTACTGCCTTCCGCTCTTTCCGACGGTGATCGAGCAGTTCGATCTCGACGACTACGACCTGGTCATCAGCACGAGCCACTGCGCCGCCAAAGCCGTCATCAAGACCGGCAGAGCCAAACACCTCTGCTACTGCTTTACCCCGATGCGATACGCCTGGGATCAGTTCGAGGCGTACTTCGACAAGGAACGCGTGGGATCGATGGCTTCGCGACTCCTGAAGCCCGTACTAAACCGTCTGGCCAGATGGGACGCGGCAACGGCCGGGCGGGCAGACCGCTATGTCGCGATTTCTCAGTATGTTGCGAGCCGGATTCGCCGGTACTATAATCGTGACGCAATCGTGATTTACCCGCCCGTCGATACGGGTTTCTATACCCCCAATGGCACACGGCCCGAACGTTTCTTGCTCATTGTGTCGGCGCTCGTCCCGTACAAGCGCATCGACATCGCCATCCGGGCGTGCCGGCTGGCCGGCGTGCCTCTCCGCATCGTCGGCAGCGGACCGGAGCGCGATCGGCTGATGAAGCTAGCGTCCGATCAAATCGCCGACGTGACGTTTCTCGGTCCCGTCGGCAACGAAGAGATTCGCGATCTTTACAGGCACGCCCTGGCGGTGCTGCTCCCGGGTGAGGAGGACTTCGGAATCGTGCCCGTGGAAGCGCAGGCGTGCGGGCGTCCGGTCATCGCTCTTGGCCGCGGTGGCGCGCTCGAGACCGTCGTTGACGGAGTGACCGGCGTGCTCGTCGACGAGGCGACTCCCGAAGCCTTCGCCGACGCGATCGCCACGATCCAGACGATGACGTTCGATCCCAACGTCATTCGAGCACATGCCGTGAAATTCGACCGCGCCGTGTTTACGGGGTCGATGCGGTCGGCTATCGAGAATCTGGTGAATGCTTAGGCGATTCGGCCGGCTGCTCGTCGCGTTCTACGTCGTGTCCGACGCGCTGCTCGGCATCATTGCGTTCGGCCTCGCGTATCTCGTCCGTTTCTCGAGCGGGCTCATCCCAGTCACCCGGGGCTATCCTCCATTTGCTCAGTACGTGGCGGTCATGCCGTTCGTGGCAGTTCTCGTGCCGCTCGCATATCAATTCCAGGGCATCTACCGGCTGCGCCGCGGCCGATCGCGCGTCGACGATTTCTTCACGGTGTTTATTGGCAGCATCATCGCCGTGGTGCTCGGCATCGTGTGCACGCTGTTTTATCAAACCTACTATCTGTCGGAAGAGCTCAAGGACATCGGCGCGTACGAGGTCTCGCGCATGGTGTGGGCGCTCTTTCTCGGCTTCAACGTCGCGCTCACATTTGGATCGCGAGAAGTGGTGCGCGAACTGCTGGAGCGGCGGTGGCGCGCCGGCATCGGGACCAAACGGGTGCTGATCGCGGGTGCCGGCGAGCTCGGCCGGGTCGTCGCCGAGAAGATTCTTCAGCACCGCGAGCTTGGCTACCAGGTCGTGGGATTCGTCGACGATCGGGCCGGGGGCGATCATCTTGGCTACCGCGGGTTGCCGCTACTCGGGACACTTGCCGATGCGGCCGAGATCGTCCAGCAGGAGCGGATCGATCATCTCTACGTCGCGCTGCCGCTCGAGGAACACATCAAGATGCTCGACGTCATCGAAAGCACGAGCCGCGAGGTCGTCGACGTCAAAGTGGTGCCCGATCTGATTCAGTTCCTGGCACTGCGCGCGCGGCTCGAGGACCTCGACGGCGTCCCGATCATCAACATCCACGACGTGCCGCTGCAGGGCGTCAATGCCGCGATCAAGCGCATCATCGATGTGACGCTGAGCGGGACCGCCGTCATCCTGCTCGCCATCCCCTGCTCGATTATCGCGCTGCTGATTAAGTGGACGTCGCCCGGGCCCATCTTCTACAGGCAGGAGCGCATGGGTCTCGACGGACGGCCGTTTACGGTCTACAAATTCCGATCGATGCGTGTCGACGCCGAAGACGTGTCCGGACCGGTGTGGGCGCGCGACGACGACCCGCGGTGCACGCCGGTGGGCCGGTTCCTTCGAAAGACCGATCTCGACGAACTACCGCAGGTGTGGAACGTGTTGAAGGGCGACATGTCGATTGTCGGTCCGCGGCCCGAGCGGCCGTTCTTCGTCGATCAGTTCAAGCACCGTATTCCGCAGTACATGCTTCGCCACAAAGTAAAGGCCGGCATCACAGGCTGGGCACAGGTAAACGGCTGGCGCGGGAACACGTCTCTCGAAAAGCGCATCGAATTCGATCTCTACTACATCGAAAACTGGTCGGTCTCTCTCGATCTCAAGATCATGTGGATGACCCTCTTCCGCGGCATTCTCCAACGACAGCCATCCTGAAATGACAAGACGCATCGTTATCACGGGTGCAGCCGGATTCATCGGATCGCACCTCGCCGAAGAACTCTTGAATCGCGGCTGCTCGGTCGTCGGCATCGACAACCTGTTGACCGGCGACATGGCGAACATCGCGCACCTTGCCGGGCGCGATTTCCTGTTCATCAAACACGACGTGACGAACTACATCTACGTTGACGGTCCCGTCGACGTCGTGCTGCACTGGGCCAGCCCCGCCAGCCCCATCGACTATCTCGAGGTGCCGATACCCACGCTCAAAGTGGGCGCTCTGGGCACGCACAAAGCGCTCGGATTGGCGAAGGCGAAAGGGGCACGATTCGTGATCGCCTCGACATCTGAGGTCTATGGCGATCCTCTCGAGCATCCGCAGACCGAGAGCTACTGGGGCAACGTCAACCCTATCGGACCTCGCGGCGTTTACGACGAAGCCAAACGCTTCGCCGAAGCGATGACGATGGCCTATCACCGCTATCACGGGATCGACACGAAAATCGTCCGGATCTTCAACACCTACGGACCCCGCATGCGGATTCGTGACGGCCGCGCAGTCCCGGCGTTCATCTCACAGGCGCTCACGAACGAGGACGTCACCGTCTTCGGCGACGGGAAGCAGACGAGGAGCTTCTGTTACATCGACGATCTCGTAGCAGGCATTCTGAAACTGATGGATTCCAATCTGAATGATCCCGTCAACATCGGCAACCCGCACGAGATGACGATCGAAGCAATCGCCCAGACCATTATCCGGATGACACATTCGAAGAGCCGGATCGTGTATCAACCTCTACCCACCGACGATCCGAAGGTGCGGCAGCCAGACATCACCCGCGCCCGCACGCTGCTCGGCTGGGAACCGAAAGTGCCGCTGGAAGAGGGGCTGGTGAAGACGATTCAGTACTTTGAGAAGAAGATGGGTGTAGGTGGAAAGTAGAAAGTTGAAAGTTCAAGGTGGGTTTGAAGGTGGATCCCGGAAGACGCCTTCATATGTCCACCTGACAACCCACCTTCAACCTTCCACTTTCAACCTTTCACCTGCACCATCAGGTCAAGTTTCAGTTCTGATTGATGAGCTTCATCGCATATCCAACGTAGTGAAAACCCGAGATCAAGGTAATCGCGGCGGATGCGTAGATGCCGACGCTCACGAATAAGGACGGCCGCTGAAGGTAGTTGAAGAACATGATCGTGACGCACGTGATGATGTAGGTGGCGGTCGCGATTTTTCCGTAGATCGACGGCCGGAACTCGCGGCGGCCTACCGCGAGATTGATGATGGCCACCGTCAGCACGATCAGCAGATCGCGGCTGATGATCAGAATCGTCAGCCAGATCGGCAGCCTGTTGAACAGCCCGAGATTGGGCATCGTCAGAACGACGAACGTGGTGACCAGCAGGAATTTGTCGGCCATCGGATCGAGCCAGGCTCCGAGCGCCGTCCGCCGGCTCAGCGTGCGCGCCAACAAACCGTCGAAGAGATCCGTCAACCCGGCCACGCCGAAGACGACCAGCGCCCATCCGAAATATCCGTAGACCACGAGGATGACGAAGAACGGCACGAGCAGCACCCGGACGAGGGTGAGCTGGTTGGCGGGCGTGAGCACGCTCATCTCGTCGACGTGTCGAGCCGGCCGAGTCTCGTGACGGCGTCGATGGCCTCGGCGCCTCCGACAGCGCGGGAAAGCTGGAACGCGCCGTTCGGCGCGAGCGGCAGAATTCCCGCGGCGACCGAGAGCGAGGCGTCCGCGTAGTTCAGGTTGCTGACGCCGACATCCGCCATCTTCTGCTGACGGCTCTGCCAGTCTTTGAGGAGCTGCGGCCGGCGTGCCGCAATCACCTTCAGCAGGCGGCTGACCGCCTGCGCGAGATCGCTCCGGCGAATGGTGTTTCGCGGTTCGAACGTGTGATTGTCGTATACGTCCATCACCCCGGCAGCCACGGTCGCGTTGATCCAGCTCGACGCCCAGTGGTCGCGGATATCGGTGATGACAACAGGCTGGGCCGGCACAGAGGCCAACAGACCCTCGAGGCGCAGGCCGATCAACGCGGCGAGTTCTCCACGGCTGATCGACTGAGAATCGGGAATCGCACGGTATTCGGCCGGCAATCGTAGATAGGCCGCGCGCGCTTCGAGCGCACCAATCCGACGGCTGATCTCCGAGCTCGGCTCGATGCCGCTGGCTTCGCTATACATCGCGATGGCGCCCTCGATGTCGTCGCGCGATTCCAGAACTTCGGCAATCCTGACCCGCGATTGGACATCCGAAGGATCGAGCTGAATCGCTTTCTTGTAATGCTCGAGCGCCTCCGACGTCTTCCCTTGCTTCGACTCGACATCGGCCAGATCGCGGAAGAGAAACGCGCTCTCCGGCGACGCGGCAATTGCCTGCCCATATGCCTTTACGGCCACATCGAGCCGGCCGGCTTGCGCCGCGCTTCTCGCTGCCGCGACATTCTGCTGGGCTTGACGCGCGCGCAACACCTCGACACGGCGCCCCACCTCGATAAGCGTCGAATCCGCTTTGAGCGCCGCCTCGAACGCACCAAGCGCCTCGGTGTTCTTCCCTTCGGCCAGCAGCGTCTGCCCCCGGCCCACGAGGGCCGGCACGTACTCGGGATGCGCTTGCAGCACGTGGTCGAATCGCTCGAGAGCCGGGATATATTTCGACCGGGCAAGTTCGAGATATCCGAACGCGGTCTCGCCCGGAAAAAACTCGGGCGACTTCTTCAACACACTCTGCAGCGTGCGTTCCGCGTTGGCGAGGTCGCCGGCCTGAAGCCAACGCCAGGCCTCGTCCTGCTGCTTCAACAGCGGAGCCTGCCGTGGGTCCGTCGACTGCAGCGTGGGAAAGATGAATTCGGGGAATCTTATGGCGGTCGGCGTCGCCGGCGGCGGCACCCGACCGCCGCACGCCCAGGCGGTCAGCACGACGACAAGAGCGAACCAGCCGCGACGCATCACGTCCGACCTGCCGAGCGAACGCGGTCGAGAACGCGCCTCGGAACATCGGCCTCGATCTCGACGCGGCCTTCGTTCGTCACGTGGCTAACCACGCGGCCATGCCGGTACACCCGCGCAATTCGCTCGCGGTCTTCCTCGCTGGCGGAGTCGAATTCGAGCACGACGCGCCGAGTATCCAGTTCGACTCTCTCCGCGACCGCCTCGACGACGTCCCCTCGGCCGTCGCCTGTGAGCGCCGAAATACACAGCGCCCCGGGGTGGCGCCGACTAAGCCCCTCGACCTCGGCCGCATCAATCAAATCGCATTTGTTGAAGATTTCCATCTTGGCGACATCCGCTGCGCCGACCTCCCGCAACACACGCTCGACCGCCGCGACATGCGCATCGCGATCGGGACTCGACACATCGATCACGTGCAACACGAGATCGGCCTCGGCAACCTGCTCGAGCGTCGCGCGAAAGGCTGCCACAAGGGTATGCGGCAGTCGATCGATGAATCCGACGGTGTCCGACAGGAGAATCTGCCGGCTGTCGGGAAGACGAATTTGGCGAACAAGCGGATCGAGTGTCACGAAAAGCGCATCCGAGGCTTCTGCTGTTTCGCTCGTCAACATATTGAAGAGCGTCGTCTTTCCGGCGTTCGTATATCCGACGAGCGCGACGAGAGGAACCGACGCCTTGCGCCTGCGGCCCCGCGCATGCTGACGGCGCTGGCGAATCGAGTCGATTTCCTGCGATATCGCATGGATCCGTTGACGAATACGTCGACGGTCGGTCTCGAGTTTCGTTTCGCCGGGTCCGCGCGTGCCGATTCCGCCGCCCAGCCGCGACAATGCGGCCGCCGAACCCACCAGCCGGGGCAGCAGATACTTCAGTTGCGCGAGCTCGACCTGCCACTTGCCTTCCCGCGTCCGGGCGCGCCGCGCGAAAATGTCCAGGATTAACTGGGTCCGGTCGACGACCTTCCGATCGAGGCGCTCTTCTATTTGACGCAGCTGCGCCGGCGAAAGCTCGTTGTCGAACACGACCACGTCGACCGAGTAGCGGGCACACTCGACCGCCAGCTCGTCGAGCTTGCCGCTGCCGATGAATGTCGAGGGATCCGGAGATTGACGCTCCTGGACGACTCGCAGCACGACGGTCGCGCCCGCGGCTTCGGCGAGGCCCGCGAGCTCGTCGAGCGAATGGTCGGCATCGAGACGCTTGGATCGTCGAAGCGCGAGGCCGACGAGGGCAGCACGCTCCCGGACAGTCGAAGAACGGTTCGTCTTAATTCAGAAATTCTAGCACGCGCTCCCACGGGATCGCGCCGGGTCTGAGGAGTCGCGGCTGCGTCCCGCTGGCGTCGACAATCGTCGATGCGAGACCGCCTGGCGTTGGTCCGCTATCGATCAACACATCAATCCCGTCGTGAAGACGGGCATCGAGCTCGTCCGCCGTCGTAACAGGGGGTTCTCCGGAAATGTTTGCGCTGGTCGACGTCACGGGATGGCCTGCCTGTCCCGCAAGAGCACGGGCAATGGAATCGGCGGGCACCC
>JADMIO010789673.1_pt1 | contig 91265 bp, 80 predicted proteins | sample 8958161 | NCBI WGS metagenome assembly JADMIO01 (sample SAMN16585339, study PRJNA669376) | soil metagenome | isolation source: Crop rotation soil | place: USA: Cullars Rotation, Alabama | collected 2011
GACAACTTGTCCACGTGGAATTCTAAGCTTAGGATCCCAATGTGCTGGAAAGCCCAGCAGCGTGCGCGTGCACGCTACCGCGTCGTCGATCGTTCCCTGATACACATCCAGCCGCTGGGCACTGTCGGCATGCATGCCGGCCCAATCGCACTGGGCGAATCGGGCTTTCGCGCGTTGGGTAATCTCGCGAAACTCGCATTGAAACTTGACGAATGCCCGGCAGATTTCCCGAGCAACAACGTTGGCCAGCCCGCTGGTTGAAATGTGGTCCGACATGGATTAACCGATGTTCGACTCGCTCCCGGGGCGCAGTCCTGGATGCCAACAGCAGTTTACCCTGAACCTGTTCGGCCCCGCAGCCTGTCGAATGTGAGGACGGCTTTTCGTCGCATTTCCGACGGGCTTGTCAGCAACCGTTTTATGACTGATACTTTGGAATTCGCGATTGGCAATTGCCAACGGCCAATGGCCAAACCGGGCCTCCGCTCAGCGGTGTTCGCCTGGCAATATGACGCGAAATGCGCGCATAGCTCAGTTGGTTAGAGCGCCACCCTGATAAGGTGGAGGTCCTTAGTTCGAATCTAAGTGCGCGCACTCGTTTGCCTCTGATCCCGAACCCTGAACCCGTTCACCCGGGGACGTAGCTCAATTGGGAGAGCGCCGGCTTTGCAAGCCGGAGGTTGCCGGTTCGATCCCGGTCGTCTCCACTTTCTAATCGATCTTGCCGCCGCGGGCCGGCTGCCGATAATGGCAGTCATTCGTACCACCCGGCCGACCCGCCACCGCGACAGGCGCCGGCTGGTTACCTTTTCTCGCTCAAGGAGGATGGCGATGAGTACCAAAGGATTGCAAGTTTCTCCGATGCAATGGGTCGAGCTTGATAAGCTCACCGACGTCGAACCACTCAATGACGCCGACCTGAAATGCATGGCCGAAATCCGCGAAGTGCTCAAGAAGCACGGCAAGCGCGAACGCTTCGGCGTGGCCCTGTTGCACAAGCACTTCGACATGGACGACAACGAAGTGCTGCTGGAATACAGCGACCACGACAACCGCGAGCTGTGCATCCGGGCGGTGCCCAAGGCGGAAGCCGAAAACACCGTGCCCACCATCTGGATGCTAATGGACGATCAGGAGCGCGCCGTGCAGTACTGCAACAAAAGTCCGCACGACCCCGACGCCGATTGCAAGGCGCCCGAACGCGTGATCACTCCGAAGTAATGGTCCGCGCCACGCGGAACCCGGCCGTGTTTACATGATAGGTAGGCAGATAGTCGTGCCGCGCGGCGCAGCGCAAATACGCCGCCGTCACGTCGCACGCCGCCCCGCGCAACACGCGCTTTTCCTGATTGTCGATCCTTAGCCCATCTTCCACGTCGCCGGCCGCCGTGCCGTCTTTGGCCGTCGGATAATCCATGTAGTTGTCCTGGCACCAGCACCACACATTCCCGAGCGTGTCGAACAATCCAAAGTCGTTGGGCTTGGTGGTCCCCACCGGCCAACTGTGGTCGTCGGAATTTTTCACGTACCATCCATATTCCGGCAACAGCTCTTCGCTCTCGCCGTAGAACCGGCTGCTCGTCGTACCGGCGCGCGTCGCGTATTCCGCTTCCGCCTCCGTCGGCAAGCGATATCCCTTCAAGCCCAAATACTTCTCTTTCAGTTTCACCACCTTGCCGTCGGCCGATGTTTCGTAGCACCACTGGCTCGGCTCAATGCCATCTTGTTTGCTTAGCCAGTTGCAGTACGCCGCCGCTTCGTACCAGGAAACATTGATCGCGGGACAGGTGGGGTTCGGTGCAAATCGCTGGGTGAATTCGTACTTTGGATTGAAACGGCGGTACTCTTCCACCGTCACCGGCGTGCTGCCGATGGCAAACGAGCGCCCAATCCGAACCCGATGCTGCGGCTCATCGTCGAAGCGCCCCGCCTCGCTCTCTGGCGAACCCATTATGAATTCCACCGGCCCAGGAATCGCCACCATGGTTTGCGCCTCGCTGGTGACTAACCACTGCCGCGATTTTTCCGTCTTCAATTTTTGCAAGATGCCAGCCGTTCGTCGATCACGTTGTTCCTTACTGGCATCGCGCTTCTGCGCAATTGTTAAAAATAAATCTTGCTGCGCCTGACGCAACAGCCATTCAGCCGCCGCATGCAGCCCCGGATCGTCTGCTGATTCGTAAATCTGCTGCAATTTGGCCGCGAGCGCATCGTCGACAACCAGTGGAAACTCTCCCAAAGCCAGCACGAGCGCGCGGCGAATCGAAACATCTGTTTCCGCATCCAGTCGCTCCGCCAATGGCTGCGGTTTCCCGCCGAGTTCTTGAATCCGATGGATTACGTAACTGCGCAGCCGCGGATCGGCTAAGTGCACCAACAGCGGCCAAACCGCGTCATAGTCGCCAAACTGATACAGCGCCGCAGCCACATTGGCCTGTCTTTGTGCCAGCCGTTCCTTTTCTTCCTCGCTGGCGCCTTGCGCCGCTTTGAGGGCTAATTCGTGCTGGCCCCAGGCGATCAGCTGGTCCTTGTACTTCGCCGACGCACGGAACATCACCGGAAACTGAAACGGCGCCGCATCCGCCAATAAGTTGAACAAGTTCTGCGGCTCCTCTGCCAAGTAATCGGCCAGGATCAGTCCCGCATAGGTGCGCGGTTGTTCCTGTCCCGCTTTACTCCGATAAACCAACTCCAGCCCCAGATACAGTTGTTGCCTCGCCGGCCGCAGCGCCTCGAGCCAAGCCATCAACTCCGCGTCGTGACGCGTCACTAGGTTCGCCACCACCAGCGTTTGAACTTTTCTCCAACGCTCATCGGTGGGCGCAAACGTAGCCAATGCGCACGCCGCCTGGAAACATTCTTCGTTGGTGCGTTTCCCATCGAGCGCCGCTTGCCACAACGGCTCGACGACCTCCTGCTGATACGGCAGCAGAGCATCACGCACCACGGAAAACTGCGCCGGCGTAGCTTTCAGTAGCCGCTCCCGCAATTCGGCAACTTCATTCTTGTCCACCGGCAACAGTGCCAACTCCAGGTGCAGTTGTGGCGCCGAACCTTCGGTCGTCCGGCTCTTCACGTCTTTCAACAGCGCATCGGTCCAGCGCCGATAGCGATCGATCTTCTGAACGATCCCCGGCACCTGGCTGATATCGGCTGAAACAAGTTGATCGACCAGCGACTTGGCTTCGATCCGCCCAAACAACTCTCGCGCAGCAATCAGTCCCACTACCAGCATGGCTGTCGCAATCAGCACGCGCAGCCGATGATATCGATCTGCCCGCTGCATCATTTTCCGCTGCGGCGGCGTCCAATGCTTCGCCTTCGTCAGCGCGCGAATGTTGATCCACTGAAACAGCGACGGCAACTGCCGATTTTCCGGCCGCGCATTCCACATCGCCGCCCGGTCGGCCAATCGCAACTCGGCCCGACCGCGCCGCGTGCCTTTCTGCTTGCGCGTGAGCCACTCGCGCAGCGACGGCACCAGGTAATCGTGCGTCAGTTGATAATATTTCTGCGGGGTGGTAGGCGAATCCGCAGCGGCTCTTTCCTCCGGATGCGTCGGTGTGATCAGCCGCAGCTCACTGTCGAGAATCCGAACCAAATCGTCGAATCGTTTCGCATCCCCCTTGTATCCCGAGGCTTCCAACAGTTCGGCGTGTGAGCGCATGTGCCCCTTGATGTCGCTGCCCGATTCTGGCAGCAGGGCTGCAAGCACTCCCTGCGCCCCTTTCTCGTGATACCGATGTTCGCGCGAAGCCCCTGCAGTGCTGAACGATTCCTCCAGAAAGCTGACTCCAATCCCTTCCGTGCCTCCCACCTCGTCCAGTGTGGCCGGAACCCACGGCCGCCCCTTCACCATTTCCGCAATCAGCGCCAGACGCACCGAAATCACTCGCCCATCTTGTGCCAGCCCGCGAATTGCCTGATCGAGAAAACGTTCCTGCTCGGCGATCGCCGGCGTTTCCACGCGTCCTAGCGCCCGTCCAAATGCCGCCAACACATTGCGCGCATGAATCGGATCGAACAAATCGACCGCCGCCATATTCTGCCCCTGCAGCAGTTCGATCTGCAGATCGTCCATGAACCGGCTTAACGCCATCCAAAAGTCGTCGCGCACTAACAGCACACACTGCACTCGCCGGCAATCGCATTGCCGCAGCGCGCGGGCCAACTCCGTATCCTGCTTGTCACAATGTGCATGTAGCCACTGTTCGAACTGATCGACCACCAGCAGCACTTTGCTTTCTTGCGCGGAACTGCGCAGCGCGTGGATCGCATCGACCAGCGTTAGTCCTTCATCCAACTCCGGCCGCCGCTTGTGTAGTCCCTTCAGCAAACGGATTTCCGTTTCGTCCGCCGTGGCTTCGACATATACCGGCTCAATCCGGCTGCTCAATTGCGGCAACAATCCCGCCTTTACCAACGACGATTTACCGCACCCGCTGGGCCCATAGATGATGCCCACCGTAAAGCTTTCGCCGCCGTCCGCCTCGATCCGGTGCTTCCAAAACCGGATGCACTGCGGCAGTCCATCTTTGTCGCGCGCTCCCGGCAGCAACTCCAAAAAGAAATCGGCGTCGTATGCATCGAACGATCGCAACCCCTTCGGCACAATTGCCACGCTGGCCGTGTGCGCCGCATCTCGCCGCAGGATTTTGTTCTGCACTACGCGAATCGACTGCGGATCGACCGCCTGCCGAACTTCGCTATGCTTGGCTCCTGCCTCCGGCCGCTCGACTTCGAAGTACCACTCCAAAATGGGCATCAACTGCGCGAGCGACTGATAGACATCCGCCAGCGCCACCGATTCACCAAAACTGTGCGTGCCCACGTTCCCCAATTTGCGGACCGTGTTAGCGTACGCATCCAGCCGCTCGGGAAAGAACCCGTCTTTTACCAACCGCTGCAGCAAATTTTCCAGCGGCCGGGTACCCGGCGGTTCGTTGACCCGCCGCTCGTACACGTCGCGCACCACGTATTCCAACACCTTGCGCGCCCGCGTGAGCGCCATCTCCGGCGAAGCATCGGCAATTTTCACCACTTGCCGCACGCCATCGCGCAACTCGCGAAAATGCTCCGGCAATTGCTCCAGCCGGCCCAGCAATGATTCGATCGTGGCATCCATGCGACGTCCTTGCCGAAATCGAAAGCGTCCTCATTTCAGAACGCTAGACTAGCGCCGAACTCCCCCGGCGCAGCCGGTGCGAATCAATAAAACACGTATCCTTCTTCGCCGTGTTGGCTCACGTCGAGCCCCATGACTTCGTCTTGCTGGCTTACGCGCAGCCCCATGACGGCGTCGAGCACCTTCAGCAGAATGAAGGTGACGACGATCGCCAAAACCCAGGTGACCACGACCGCGATCAGTTGCGCCATCAGCAGCGGCCCGCCTTCCAAGAGCCCCAGTAACTTACCTTGGCCGACATCCGACACGGCGCGCGTGGCAAACACGCCGGTCAACAGCGCGCCCAACGTTCCCCCGATGCCGTGCACGCCGAACGCGTCGAGCGAATCGTCGTAGCCAAATTTCGGCTTCAAATACAAGCACGCCATGCTACACACCACCCCGGCCGCGGCGCCGATGAACAAGGCCGGCATCATCAGCACATAGCCGGCGGCCGGCGTAATGCACACCAACCCGGCGACCGCGCCGGAGGCCGTACCCAACACCGTCGGCTTGCCGCGCAAAATCCACTCGACGATGGCCCAAGCCAGTGCGCCCGCCGCGGCGGAAAAATGCGTCGCCGCGAATGCGCTGGCCGCAATTCCATCAGCCGCTAGCGCGCTCCCCGCGTTGAACCCGAACCATCCCACCCACAATAACCCGGCGCCTAGCACTGTGTAGCTCAAATTATGCGGCGGCATCGGCTCGCGCGGATAACCGATGCGTTTGCCCAACGCCAGCGCACAGATCAGTGCCGAAACTCCGGAGCTAATGTGCACCACCGTCCCGCCGGCAAAATCCAGCGCGCCTCCCGCGCAATACTTGGCGCCCCCTTCGGTCCCGTACGCCAAAATGCCGCCCCCCCAAACCCAATGGCACAACGGGCAATACACCAACAGCCCCCACAAAATCATGAACACCACCAAGGTGCTGAATTTCATCCGCTCCGCAAACGCGCCGCAAATCAAAGCCGGCGTGATGATGAAAAACATTCCCTGGAACAGCATGTGCGTCAGCATCGGGATGTTCAGTGTCGGATGCAGCGGCACTTGCGCCCCGGAGCTTGTCCATGCCGGCTGCACCCCCTTCATGAACAGATAATCAAGATTGCCGATCCACGCGTCGCTGCCGCCGAAGGCCAACGAGTATCCCACGGTGGCCCAGAGCACTGTCATCAATCCCATCAGAAAAATGCACTGCATCAAAATACTGAGCACATTTTTCTTCCGCACCAGTCCGCCATAGAACATGGCCAGCCCGGGCGCAGTCATGGCCAGCACCAGTGCCGACGAAACGAGCACCCAAGCATTATCGCCCCGGTCCAGATGATGCTCGGCCCCCTGCGCCATCGCGTACGCCGGCAGCATCAATTGCAGAGTCACGATTGCGCAAACGAGCTTGATGAGCTTTTTCATCTCGAATTAACCCAGAAGGGCGGGCAGGCGGGACCGCGGAAAATATATCAAGATGCTCAAATTGCGCCAACGACGACTATTTCTGCCACAGCCGCAATCGATCCAAAACTTGTAGTCTGACGCTGCTTTAACTTGCCGCGAGAAACCTCTCGATCGTCTCCAACAACTTCGTGCGAATCTGCTCCAGCCGCACGTCGTCCACAATCTTGCGCCCCTTTTGGTCAGTCACGTAAAACACGTCCACACTCTGATCCAAGTATGTGCCGATCCGCGCCAGCGAAACCGACAGTCCCAATTCAAACAGCGCGCGCGCGGTAGTGTACAACAATCCCGTCCGATCCGCCGCGAAAACGTCGATAATCGTGAACTGCTGCGAGGTGCTGTTATCGACGCGCACTTGCGTGGGCAGCTTCGGCAATGCTTCGGCGCTCTTGCGTGACGCGCCGCCCCACACCTTCCGAAACGGCGGCACTTGTCCCGAAACAAGCGACTCTTTCAAGCGTCGCTCGATTTCCTGCTGCCGTTCCGGCGGTGGCCCTTCGGTGTAATCTGGATCTTGCACTCGAAATCGGTCCAACACCAAACCGTCGACCAGCGTATTGATGTCCGCCGACAGTATTTGCAGGCCTTGGCTGGAGAGCGCGCCGGTCAACTTGAACACGATGCCCGGCGTAATATCGTCGTACGTGCCGATGGTGTATTCCACCGTTTTCGTTTCCGGCACGACGCGATGCCACACCTCCACCTCCCGAGGGCGCAGCTTCCGCAGCCGCCCGAGCTCCGCCGCCACTTGTTCCGGCGGCGTGCTCGTAAGATAGGCCGACGGAAGCGCGTCGGCTTGCTGATCAAACCACCGGTCGCGCGCTTCGCCGCCGCAGAGCGATTTCACCCGGGCGCGCTGCTCGTCGGCCAACAGCGAAGGCGAATCGCCCGACAAGTGCCGCAGCGTGCGCACATACAAATCGTGCAACACGTCTTCCTTCCACGACGTCAGCACGCCGGGTCCCACTGCCGCCAGATCGGCGCAAGTGAGCACGTACAACATGTTCAAAACTTCCGGCGAGCCAACCTCCACCGCAAAATTCAGAATCAACCGGTCGTCGCTGGTATCGCGGCGCAGCCCCAAGTGCGACATGATCAAATGCTTGTGCACTAAAAACCGCAACGATTCTGCATCATGCGGCGGCAAGTGCAATCGTGCAGCGGTTTCCGTGGCGATGCGACCGCCCACTTCGCTGTGATCTTCGACGTAGCCCTTGCCTAAATCGTGAATCAATAGCGCCAAATGCAAAATTCGCTTTTGTGAAATTGCCCGATACACCTCGGCCGACGGTCGAGCATCGCGCGCAAGCGCCGCCGCCGCCTCCACCGCCCGCAGGCAATGCTCGTCCACAGTGAACTTGTGATACTCGTTGAACTGCAGCAAGCCCCGCGCGTGCTCCATCGCCGGAATCAATTTTTCCAGCACGCCGACTTCGTGCAAATCGTGCAGCACTTCCCCCAAACGCTGTGGACGCTCCAACATCTCCAAAAACAACGCCGCCGCCATGGGAGTAACGCTATTCGGCAAGCTTGGTACTGCCCGCCGTACGGCTTCCCAGGTGTTGTGCGCAATCCGGCGATTGTGCCGCTGCGCCAACTCGACCAGCCGCAATATCTGCTCCAAGTTTCCCTGCAGATCCTGCAAACCCGCAGGCGTCCCCCAAACCGATCGCGGCCCAATGCGGTAATTTCCCTCCCGCCGGCTAACCATCGGCGCCAGCGCCTCGCTTACCCCGCCGCGGCGCCGCGCTCCTTCCACAAACTGCCGCACAATGTGCAACGCCGGGCTGGTGTGCCGGAAATATTCGCGCATGAACTGCTCCACCGGCAATATTCCTTCACTTCCGGTAAAACCGTTGACCTGAGCCTGCCGCATTTGCTCCACGCGATCCAACACATCTTGCGCCTTGGCGCCGTGAAACTGCATTTCATTGCGCACGCGCAACAGGAATTCCGCCGCCCGCTGGAGCACCTGATGATCCTCCGTGGCCAGCACCTCCGATCGCTCCAGCAAATCGGGCGACGCTTGCCCATACCGCGCATACCCCACCCAGCGCAAAAGCTGAATATCGCGCAAGCCTCCCGGCGAGCGTTTCACGTTCGGCTCCAACAAATACGCGGTATCGCCGAACTGCAGCCGCTCCTGCCCGCGCTCCGCATCGACGGCCGCCACCAGTCGCCGCCAATTGCGTTGCGTCGCCGCCTGAAATTTCCGCTGGAAGCGCGCGAACAGCGACTCGCTTCCGGCCAAAAATCTGGCCTCGACGAGCGAAGTGAAAATCGTCGCATCCTTAAGCGCCAGCTCGCAAGCCTCCGACACGCTGCGCACGCTTTGCCCCACAATCAAGCCGATGTCGAACAAGTCGCACACCATTCGCCGTGCCAGCGGGGCGACGCGTTTCGCCCCCCGCGCGGAATGCAGAATCATTAAGTCGACATCCGAATACGGCGCCACCTCGCGCCGCCCGTAACCGCCATGTGCCACCAGCGCGATCTTCCCTTCTAGCGCTTGACGATCCGCCGCCGGCAGCTCGGCAATCGATTCCTCGTACACCCGCAATACCACCTGGTCCCACAGATCGGCCAGATGATTGCACACCTGAATCCCGGGCGAGCCCCGGTCGTGCTGCTCCTTCAGTTTGGCGCGCTCATTAACAAGCCACTCTTTGGCTGCCAGCACGCTGGGGCGCAACGTCGCTCCGGAAGACATCATCGGCGCGGCCCTTTCCCGCTCGCCACGGCCTATACCGCGCCGTCGCCACTTTCGCCGGTACGAATTCGAATCGCATCGGCTAGATCGGAAACAAAGATTTTCCCGTCGCCGATCTGCCCCGTTTGCGCCGCCTTGAGAATCGTGTTCACCGCCGTTTGCAGTTGCCCGTCGGCGACCACCACTTCCACTTTCATCTTGGGAACGAAATCGACGTTGTACTCCGTTCCGCGGTACGTTTCCACGTGCCCCTTTTGGCGCCCGAATCCGCGCACTTCCGAAACCGTCATCCCCATCACGCCCTGTTCATTGAGCGCCTTTTTCACGTCATCCACTTTGAAGTGCCGAATAATCGCTTCGATCTTCTTCATACGTCCCCCGACAATGGGTCGCTGCCGGCCAATTCACTACGCCATAACGTAATCGTCCCCGGCGCAATAGTAAACCTTGACTTTTACCAGCGGCAATTTAGCCAGCACAACGGCGGCCTGCTGACTAAACTATGAGAACAGTACCGATCGTCGCCGAATGATCTCGCCCAGAAGAATGGACCCCTTTGCCGCACCTGCAATTCCTGGCGGCTGGCGCTGCGTGCGACTCTTCCGTTTCGTCGCCCCCTAAGATGCCAGTCGTTACAGCGACGACGACATTCGTCGTCCGTTATTCCGACATGAACCTGCCGGCGATCTCGAAAAATGGCCCGGCCGGTCGGCAACGCGCCACCTTCAACACCACCGTCACGTGTTCCTGATTTAGTCCCGTCATCTCCAACTTCAACTGTTTTTCCTTGACCGCCTGAGTGTGGTACATGCACAGGCCCACGATCGATATATCGCGAGTGATGGCCAGGAAGGGTTCGCTAACTGGCTCATGCCGTTCGTCCAGCGGCGTCACGCGCACGGGAATGGTAATCGGATAGCGCAAATGCTGCCGGCGCTCCGGTCCCGCATAGAATTTTTCGCCACGGATCACACGCCGGATAAATTGACCACTGCCGCCGGCGGCGGCGCTTCCAGTTCTTCTTGGACCGCAAGCGGCCCTTCGGCGTACGTTCCCATCGGACTTGCCCCTATGCAAAACCTCAAGCTCAAACCGGCACCGCGACCTTGCGGCTGGCGGCCCGGTCAACAGCCCACGAAAAGGTCCCAAGAAATTATGGGGTGCACTGCGACGCGCCGGGGCAATGGATTTACCGCAGTTAGAGAGTGCGGGGCTGATCCGGCAGGGAATACCCTGAATATTCGCTACAAACATAGCACCAAAACGGGGGGCGGCCTCCGGCAGGCTTCTTTGTCGCCTGTCGACCCCCAATCAAAAATCGGCCGCAACCGCTAAAATACGCGGTTTCCCCCGACAAAACCCCCTGCCACCCATGTCCGAAAAATACATCTATACCATCGCCGACCTCTCCAAAAAGCACGGCCAGAAAGAGGTCCTCAAAAACATCTGGCTCGCCTTCTACCCCGGAGCCAAGATCGGCGTGCTGGGCAAAAACGGCGCCGGTAAAAGCACGCTTTTGCGCATCATGGCCGGCCAGGACAAAAACTTCGAGGGCGAAGCCCGCATCTCCGAAGGCTACACCGTCGGCTACCTATCGCAGGAACCGCAACTGAATCCCGCCAAAACCGTGCAGGGCAATGTCGACGAGGCCGTCGATCACGTCCGCGCCATCCTCCGCCGCTTCGACGAAATCAACAACCGCCTCGGCGAAGTCACCGACGAAAAAGAAATGGAAAAGCTGCTGGGCGAGCAGGTTCGCGTGCAAGACGAAATCGACATGCACAACGCCTGGGAATTGGATCGCACGATCGAAATCGCCATGGACGCCATGAATCTGCCCCCAGGCGATGCCGACGTCACCAAGCTCTCCGGTGGCGAGCGCCGCCGCGTCGCGCTTTGCAAAATTCTGCTGGAAAAGCCCGACCTGCTGTTGCTCGACGAACCCACCAACCATCTCGACGCCGAAAGCGTCAACTGGCTGGAACGCCATTTGGCCGAATATCCCGGCACCGTGGTGGCCGTCACTCACGATCGCTACTTCCTCGATAACGTCGCTAAATGGATTTTGGAACTCGACCGCGGCCGCGGCATCCCCTGGGAAGGCAACTATTCATCGTGGCTGGAGCAAAAGAAAGCTCGCCTCGCCGCGGAAGAAAAACAAGCCACCGCCCGCCAAAAAACGCTCGAACGCGAATTGGATTGGATTCGCATGGCCCCCCGCGCCCGCCAGGCCAAAAGCAAAGCCCGTATCAGCGCCTACGAGCAAATGTCGAAAGAAAAATTCGAAGAGCGCGAGCAGGAATTCGAAATTCAAATCCCCCCGGGCAAACATTTGGGCACGTTGGTCGTCGAAATGAAAAACGTCAGCAAGGGCTACGGCGACCGCGTGCTGATGGAAAACCTCAGCTTCCGCCTCCCCCCCGGCGGCATCGTCGGCGTAATCGGCCCCAACGGCGCCGGCAAAACGACGCTGTTTCGCATGATCACCGGCGAGGAAAAACCCGACAAAGGCGAAGTGAAGATCGGCCCCACGGTCGAGCTCGGCTATGTCGACCAGAACCGCGACGCGCTGACAGCCGAAAACACGGTCTTCGAGGAAATCTCCGGCAGCCACGACACGCTCGAGATGGGGGGCCGCAAAATCAACGCCCGCGCCTACCTGGCCCGCTTCAATTTCACCGGTCCGGATCAGCAGAAAAAAGTCGGCGATCTTTCCGGCGGCGAGCGCAACCGCGTGCATCTGGCAAAGCTGTTGCGCCGCGGCTGCAATCTTTTGTTACTCGACGAGCCCACCAACGATCTCGACGTCGATACCCTCCGCGCCCTGGAGGAAGCCATCGTCAACTTCGCCGGCTGCGTGGTGGTCATCAGCCACGACCGCTGGTTTTTGGACCGCATTGCCACGCACATCATCAGCTTCGAAGGTGATGGCTACGTGCACACCTGCGACGGCAACTTCCAAGCTTACGAAGAAGAACGTCGCCGCCGCTTAGGCCAAGACGCAGACCAACCCCACCGCTTCAAATACAAAAAACTGGTGCACTAAAACCGCGCGGTGGTCACTTCACCTCACCGCAGTCGGCGATGATGACTTTCGCCTGCGTCGCGCCGCTGGGCGTGCCTAGCGCTTCGACTTTTTGCACCACGTCCATTCCGTCCACCACTTTGCCGAACACTACGTGCTTGCCGTCTAAAAACGGCGTCGGCGCGGTGCAGATGAAAAATTGCGAGCCGTTCGTGTTCGGCCCCGCGTTGGCCATGCTCACCGTGCCCGGCCCGGTGTGCTTCAAATTGAAATTCTCGTCGGCAAACTTTTCGCCGTAGATCGATTTGCCGCCGGTGCCGTTCCCCGCCGTGAAATCGCCCCCTTGGCACATGAACCCGGGGATCACGCGATGAAACGGGCACCCCTTGTACCCAAACCCCTTCTCGCGGGTGCACAGTTCGCGGAAATTTTCAGCCGTTTTGGGCACCACGTCCGGCCGCAGTTCAATCACAATCCGCCCTAGCGGTTTGCCGTCGGCCGTCACATCCAAATAAACCCGTGGCAGCTTCTGATCCGCGCCGCCGGCAATCGAACTTCCGAACGCGATCACTCCCGCCAACACTGCCAAAAATTGCTTGCGCGAAATCATATTCCTCTCCGTAGGGTTTGATAGCTCAACCGTGAATGTACTCGCTTCGGCATTCTAGCCGAACAGCCGCAAAGCGCACAGCCGCACGATGCCGACGCTAGCGTCTAGCGATTGCGGCGCATCCGCGCGCGCCGCGCCGCCAACAGCAATCCGCCAGTCGCCACCAGCACCACGGTCGAAGGCTCCGGCACCGGCAAGAGAAAATCGGCGACCACCGGTAGGTGATCAGCGGCGCCTACCAAATCGCTCAGCAATTGCGACTGAGAAATAAACGTCCCGCCGTCTTGCACCACGTTCGCCAGCGCCGTGTTGCCTGCACTGTTCACTGTTCCAAACCGCGCCGTCGTGCCGTTGTTGCCGAAGGTGTGATAAGTGCCCGAAATATATTGCAACCCGCCCGCCGTGCCGTTGTAAATGTTGCTCGACATCAGCAAATAGTCATCGCGATAGCGCAGGTTGTCGGACGATTCGGTCTTCTTGTCCAATAGAGAATTGCCGTCCCAAAAAACGCCGGTCGCCCCCGTGTCGTTAAATGGATCCATCCCCGCGTTAATGCCCGCCGCCACCAAGGTCTGATAGCTGGCCTCACTACTATTGCTGACGTTCAAATCGCCCGTGTACAACACCCGCGCCGTCGAAGGTAGCGTGGCCGAATCGGTCCGCAGCGCCTGGGCCTCTAAGCTCCTTGCATTGATATCGCTGGCTCCTGTACCCGACTTCATGTGGCTCACGTACACGTAAAACACGTTGTCGGCCGTGGGCGTCACTCCCGCCGGCGCGAATTCGTACCGCATGAATTGCCGCGGCATGCCGTTGCCCCCGCTTCCCGTCGGAGTCGGCCCACCGTGCGATTCCACCAGCTGCAACGTCAGCGTGTTGTATACAATGCCGTTTGGTCCATTACCCCCCGTGTTTCCTCCATTCTGCGTCGCCTGCACCGTGCTTTGCGCGTACATGCCCGATATGCCGTAGTAAGCGTTCAAACCAGCCACAATCGGCGCGATCGTCACCGAATTGCTGGTTGTCTCCTGCAGCGTCACGATATCGAGCGGTTGCACGTGATTGTTCGGCCCTAGCGGCTCTTCGCCAATCCCTTCCAGCGAGCCCCCTTGCGTCGTCGTGCCCCCGCCAGACGGAATAATCAACCCGGGGCTCGGCGTCGATTTACCACTGATATCGTCCTCGATGTTGTACGACACGATGCGCAATGTCTGCGTCTGCCCATGGGCACTCGCAGTAAAGCCGCTAAGAACAAGAACCGCTGCAACCCAAGCCTGTACCGCTACCCGAGCCAAAACCTGCATTGATCACCCAATCTCGCAAGAGAAAAGAACGTTGGCCGAAAAGAAACGAACGCCAAACGGTGGGTGAATTAGCAATTCCTGAAAAGCGGTTCGAAGGGTCACAAAACGTGTCTAAGTACGCTACCTAGGGACTACGAAAACGTCAAGAATTCTGCAGAAATTGCGCTCGTTTTAGCGCTGAATTCGCACCCCGCCTCGCACCTTCCGCAACACCAACAGCCCGCCGCCAAATGCCAACAGCACCACGGTCGAAGGCTCCGGCACGGGAATGGTGTAATCGGCCACCACCGGCAAGTGGTCGCTGGCAAACCGCAAGTCCTGCTTCAATTGCGTGGCCGAAATGAACGTGCCGCCGTCGGCCACCACGCTATTGAGTGAAGTATTACCCGCCACGTTCGTGCTGCCGTGATAGGAAGTCGTGCCATTGTTGCCGAAAGTGTGATACGTGTTTGAAACCAACGCCAATCCGCTGCCAGTGCCGTTGTAAACATTGCTGGTCATCAACTCCAAATCGTCGCGGGCCGAAAGAGACGAAGCCGATTCCGTCTTTTGGTAATTATTCGAGTTCGCTGTCCAGTCGATGCCCGTGACGCCGGTCGGATTATACGGATCGACACCTGCATTATTGGTGGACGTATTGACCATCGTTTGATACGAAGCGTCGCTACTGCCGTCGATGTTGTAATCACCCACATATAAAATTCGTGCATTCGCCGGCAGAGTGGCCGAATTGAAGCGAATGTTAATCGCCTCGTTGTTCCGGTCAGTGGCATCGTCCGTAGTGCCGCCCGATTTGTAGTGGCTCACATAAATATAAAACTCATTCGAGGCCGTCGGGGTCTGTCCGGCCGGCGCAAACAAATATCGCATCACCTGCCGGTACATCCCGTTCCCAGGGCCCGTAGGCGCGGCAATTCCCACCGAAGCCACCAGTTGCACCGCCTGCGTGTTGTAGACCAACGCATTCGGCCCGTTTCCAAAACCATTGCTGCCGCTCTGCGACCCCTGCACCGGGCTGCGGGCATACTTGCCCGGCGTGCCGTAGTACGCGTTCAGCGAACTGACGATCGGATCGATCGTAATGGTGTTGCTGGTGGTTTCTTGCAGCAAAAGAATGTCCAACGGTTGCACGTTGTTGTTGGCGCCCAAGGGCTCTTCGCCAATTCCCTCCAGCACGCCGCCATCCATTACCGTGCCCGAGTACGCGCCACCGCTGGTGGCCGGCTGCACTAAACCTGGACGAGGTACCCCACCGGTGCCCGAGAAAGTGCCGATGTCATCCTCGATGTTGTACGTCACGATGCGCAGCGTCTGAGTCTGCGCCAACAGGGTTGCGGGTAGGCCGATAGAAACGCAAAAGGCAACCCAGGCCAAAAGAACTCTGGTTGTAACTCTCTGCATTGGCTCTCTCGCTGTCCGTCTGCGCTGCAAATTAAAAAGCACGTTCCCGCGGCCGCCTACAACCCACTCAAACTACACGAAAACTCCGATTCTGTCGTGCTTTAGGTCAAAAATTTTCGACTTTTTTTGCCTCCGAAGCAGCTTGTTTCTCGACGACGTGCCCAACCACCACTAGGATGGCCCCCCGCACATTCAATGGAGGCACGCCATGAACGCACCCATATTGCAGAGAAAAGTCGCTTTAGTCACCGGCGCCAGTCGCGGGGCAGGAGCCGGAATCGCCGCCTCGCTCGGCAAAGCCGGGGCAACCGTTTACGTCACTGGCCGCAGCTCTCGCAGCACGGGCTCCACCGAGAACATGCCCGGCACGATCGATGATTCCGCCGACGAAGTCACCCGCGGCGGCGGCAAAGGCATCGCCGTTCGCTGCGATCACACCCATGACGACGAAGTTGCCGCGCTGTTCGATCGCATCAAAACAGAGCAGGGCAAGCTCGATCTTTTGGTCAACAACGCCTGGGGCGGATACGAACAGCACGATTTCCGCAAGTTCATGGCTCCGTTTTGGGAGCAGCCGCGCGAGTATTGGGACAAAATGTTTGTCGCCGGCGTGCGCGCTCATCTCATCGCCAGCCAACTCGTGGCCCCCATCATGATCGCCCAAAGGCACGGACTTATCATCAACACTATCGCCTGGGATTTCGGCAAGTACCTGAAAAGCATTTATTACGATCTTTCCAAAACGGCAATCTCGCGAATGGCGCTGGGAATGGCCCAGGAACTCAAGCCGCACAACGTCGCCGCCGTTGCACTCGCGCCCGGTTTCATGCGCACCGAGCGCGTGATGGCCGCGCATGCGCAGCATCCGTTCGATCTTAGTGGCACTGAGAGCACCGAATATCTCGGCCGCGCCGTCGTCGCGCTGGCCGCCGACGAAAACATCATGCAAAAAAGCGGCCAAACTCTCACCGTCGGCGACCTTGCAAAAGAATACGGATTTACCGACGTCGACGGAAAACAACCGCCCCCGTTTCGCTCTTCTTAACCGCCGCCCACTTGACCACGCCGCGTTAGCGGGTTAATTAGAAATGCGATGCGCCGCAGCGCCCTTACTAAACGTGGGAAGCGGCAAACAGGGGGCATTCTTTTTGGAGAACCAAGCGTGACTGTCATTCGAGTCGGAGCTACGCAGAAATACGCAGAAGGTTGGGAACTGGCGTTCGGCAAAGGCCGCAAGAAAGCGGGCGGCACAGCAGTCGCGGTCAAGAAAAAGAAACGCAAGGCAAAGCGCTAATCCGCGCCCGGCAGTTTCTCACATCAGCGTGCCCGATTGCGGGTCCACGCCAATACCCCCGGTCAGCTCCACCAGGGCATCCATCACGCTCAACAGCGCGCTGGGATCCAGCATGTCCGGCTCGTCGTCTTCTTCATCGCCAACCAGGTCGGCCTGCTGTTCGAAGTGCAAAATGTCGAACTTCGCATCGCACTTGCCCAACTGCGCCAGCTTCGGACGGTCATCCGCGTCCACCAGTCCCTTCATGTCCTGCTGCAGTTGTACGACCTGCTCAGTCACTTCGTCGCCGCTTTCGAAGCTAATGTCCATGGCCGCATAATCCTGCGGCGCGCGGATCGTCAGCGATTCGAACTTCCCTTGGTCGTCCGCCTCGGCGTTCACAAGCTCGAACCGCGCGCTAAGGGTTTTGATCAGCTTCTCAACTTTGGCCAACGTAGGGCGGCGCGCGATCGGAAACATCACAAAATACGTTTCCCGCCACTTGTAGCCGTGCTCTTCGAAGGTGGACATGGCGATGCCTCTGGAAAAGCACTATACCGCGCGCGATTGCCCGGCCTAGGGGCTAGTGCCAAACGACAAGAAAACTACTCTTCTTCTTCCCAATTCCCGTCGCCGTCCCCCACTCCGCCTTGCCATTGCTCCAGCGCTTCTAGCACCGCGTCGCGCTCCTCGCGATTGGCCCACACCGATTCTCCCTGCTCCAGCCGAACTTCGTAGTTCCCTTCTTGCGTGCAATCTTCATGGCCGCAAAAATGCGGCGTCGCTGCCACCCACAAAATGCGGTACAGCGGAATGTGCTTGTCGTCGACTACGCAAAAGATAGACATGGCGATTCGTTCCAGCTTTATACGATTCTACTATCCGCCTGCCAACTCAGAAGCTCTTTTTGCCGCGGCTTCCACCGCCGAAATCAACGCCCCCCGCACCCCATGGTTCTCCATCACGTGCAGCCCGGCGATCGTCGTCCCTCCCGGACTGGCGACTCGATCTTTTAATACCCCGGGATGTTCCCCCGTGGCCAATATCATTTCGGCAGCCCCTTTCACTGTCTGCGCCGCCAACCGCAATGCCACGTCGCGCGCCAACCCCAACCGCACGCCGCCGTCCGCTAGCGCCTCGATCATCACGTACACATACGCCGGACCCGAACCCGAAAGCCCCGTTACCGCATCCAACAATTTCTCTTCCACCGCAACGGCCAAACCCACTGAGCCCAAAAGCTTCGCCACCAATTCGCCATCGGTCTTGGTCGCAGTCGATCCCACACAATAAGCGCTCGCGCTTTGTCCAACCAGGCACGGCGTGTTCGGCATCACGCGCACCAAGCGGCACGGCCCCAACCCTTCAGCAAGTGCCGCCAACCGAATGCCGGTGACAATCGAAATCACCAGCTTCTCCGCCGACATCGCCCCGCGCAGCTCGCTCATTGCCGCCTTGGCCTGCTGCGGTTTGACGGCCAGCACAATCACGTCGCATTGCTTCGCCAACTCGGCGTTGCCGGGGCACTTCTTCGCGCCCGGCAACAAGCGGGCAAATTCGTCCAGTGCGGCCGGCGCAGCATCTGCCGCTGCGATCTGTTTTTCTGCTAGCAAGCCGCCTCGCACGAAACCCTGGGCCAATGCCCGGGCCATCTGGCCGGCGCCGACAAAACCGATGGTTTGACTCAACATGCTTGCCATTCAAGCGGTTAGGATAGGCCGCTATCAGTCTCAGCAATGCTACGTTACGCTGCCCCGTCCGACAACGCCGGGCCGCTAATTCATCTGGACCAATTCGGCCATTTTTGCGACACTCCGCGGCCTTTTCCGGACCAATTCGGGCCTGCTGCCCGACCATCATAACTGCATACGGCACACGTCACGGAGGACTTTCACCATGTCGTTGCGTCCACTATTTGCGGCTGTCTGTGCAATCGCATTCATCGGCACGGCGCTTCTGCCGAACCACGTCCACGCTCGCGGCGCCGCGCCGGCCGGGTCGCAACCGCCGCCATGGAACGGCGGCGGCACGGCCGTTACCAAAGATGGTTCCCAGATGACAGTCGTCGGCGCTAGCGACCTTGACCGCAACATTCCGCTGGTCGATGTCGCCAATAGCAAGCTCAAGAAGAAACAACCCCCTTCGTTCTGGAGCCGCCTCACGCACCCCAGCCAGTGGTTCGGCAGTTCGAAATCAAAAAAGTAAACCGCCACTTTCCGACACCGTCTCCTCTTCGACACTTATGATCGTTTCACGCCGGTTCATTGCCGCGCTGATGCTTATGGCTCTGATGCTGCTGTCGGCGCTACCCGGCTGCGGCATGTTTGGCCAGAACACAGCGCCCGCACGGCAACAAAAGGCCGGGCCGCAAACCGTGGGCGAATGGATGAACCAGCCGCGCGTCAAACCGTAATTCGCTGCACCGCGTCCGGCTTCCATCGCCGCCAAACTTTTCCGTCGTCGCGTTCGATCGCATCGCATGGGCAGATTCTTTTCTCGTCGTTTAATAGTTGCCTCAACGTGCGTCGCCGCGCTCGTCGTGGCCGGCTGCGCACTGCCCGCAAAAACGTCTAAGCCCGCTGCCAAGACCGCACACGCAAAAACTATCTCCGATAATTTCCCAGACGCCGCCTCAGTCGGCCTCTCTTCCACGCCGACGCAACGCAAGTAACCAGGCGGGGTTGCGACACGGCCCATATGAGGGACACATTCGGGCACGTATCTTGCCCAAGCCCCGTACCATCTAGCCGGAATTACCCATTTTTGCTATCACATGAGGCATCGAACTGATCGAGCGCCGTCGCTAGCAAGACTCAGTTCTCATTTAGCCGAAGTAATTGCATGCAGGCAGCACGCAATGCTCGGCGATGCTTGCCTTGGTTCGATTCGCGATTCGCTTCGATCGAGCAACACAGGGAGGTTCGGTTAGCACCACGTGCTACTGCCGACAGCGCGACCGAAAGCGCTGCCCGCTTCAGCCGGTCCCGCCCCACCATCGCCACGAGAGCGGCATTAGCACCCAAAGCCCCACTTGCCAACATGATCCGAATGCTTGCTCTGCGATGCGTTCGTCTCGCGCTGCTTATGGCCGGCGCGGCTGTGGCATTGTGCGGCCCCGTGGCCACCTCCGGCGAATCCACCACCCAGCAGCAGCCGCTGGCCGCGCGCGACCTGAACGTCTGGGGCCGCTTCGGCGTCGGCACCTGGAAACAGGTGCGCATCGTGACCGAAACGCTGAATGCCGAAGGCCGCGTCACCGACACCACGCTCACTGAAACCACCACCACGCTGGTGCGGGCCGACTCGCGTCAGCTTGCCCTGCGCATCGACGCCACCGTCGATGCCGCCGGCAAACGCTTCGAAAGCAAACCCAAAACCATCGAATGCGGCTACTACGGCGAAAACGTCACCGACACCGCCGAACCCAAACTGCTGGGCACGGAAATGCTCACCATCGAAGGCCGGCAGGTGCCATGTCAAATTCGCCAGGTCGTCACCGGCGCCGGCCAGCAGAAGCAGTTGGTCCGCCTGTTTCTCTCCGACGACGTGGAACCATTCGTGCTGAAGCGCGAAACCATCCCGCTGAAAGACGACGGCAACACTCCGACCGATCAAAAAACCACCGCTGAAGTCATCGGCCTCGATCTGCCGTATCACGTTTTGCACGGCATCAAGCCGGCGGCTTTCGAACGCACCATCCAGCAAACCGGCAAGGGCACGAACATTTCGCTCGATGTCACGTGTCTCGACATTCCCGGCGGCGTGGTTGCTCGGGCCACCAACGAACTCGACGACAAAGGACGCGTCGTCCGCCGCAGCATGTTGGAACTGGTCGACTACAAGATCGTGCCCGACGACACCGTGAGCGACGGGGACAAAGACAACAATCCCGCTTCGCGCGTCTATTCTCGCCGCGAATTCCGCCGCGCCCGCCACGGCCGCTAATCCGCCCAGCCCAGTACCCCCGGCCGGAGGCCGGGCCAAAGGTCATTACGGTAACGGATCAATTGGCGTCGCGGTCGCGTTAGGCGCCGGCTTGATGCCCAACAGCTTCGCCACCGTCGGGTGAATCTGCATCGTATCCACGCGTCCTAGATCGCGCCCGGGTTCATCCGAGCCCCAGCGATACAGCATCATGAATCCTTGCATTTTTGGATCGATCTCCGGATCGTAACCGTGCATCCCTTTCAACGTTTTGGGGTCAGCGGTCACCGGCATCTCGTGCGGATAATCGTGGTTCGAGAAGTAATAGCCCGAATTCAAGCACACCACGATATCGCCCGTTCGATTCGGATTGTTGTATCCCCATTTTTCCGGCAGTTCTTCGCGCGTCCAAAATCGCAAGCAATCGGCCTTCTTCAAATTATCGATGATCGATTGCTTCACCTTTTCGCGCTCGGGGCCCGGCACGTCGTTCAGATAGATATTCGCCACGCTGCAGCTCCACACCGCGCGCACGGGATCGGGATCGATCCCCCAGCGCCCCATCAAATGCTTCAAGCTCACCAGCTTTTCCACCGTCTCCATCCCGTGATCGGTCGTCAGCAGGATGTACAACTTGTCACCCTGTTCCGGATGCATGTGCTCTTTGAAAATGTCGCACACCTGCCCGATGGTTTTTTCCAGCACGCCGTCGGTCTCGCGCAGCGTTTTGGTGAGCGCTTCCGATTCCGGCCCATCCTGATGCCCGATGTGATCCAGTGCGAACCCATAGCCCATCAACAACTGCAGGGGCTGCTTGTTCTCCGGATTCTCAAAATCCTTACGATACGCATCAACCAGCTTCTGCAGCCGATCGGCGTCGCTCAGTTTCGTGTCGAACTTCTCGTTGTAGTACGCCGCCTTCGGCGTCTCGGGCGGCAACTTGTCTTCACCTTGCGACAGGGGCCAATCCATCACCGCGCAGCGGATGCCTTGCCGCGTCGCCGTCTGCCAAATCGGTTCCGAGAGCAGCAAGTGCGGATCGCTCGGCAGGTTGTACTCCTGCCCAACCGTCATGTCGTAAAACTTGTTCGACATGACCCCGTGCATTCCGGCCGGCACCCCCGTCGCTTCCGTCGAATGGCTGGCAAACGTGATCGACGGGAAAATCGGCGTCAACTGACGGCTGTAATTGCCATGATCCATCAGGCTGCGCAAGTAGGGCGTCTCTCCTCGATCGACATAATCCCCGCGGCACCCGTCAGTGCTGATCCAAAGCACCACATTTTTGCCTTGCTGCGATTCTTTCGGTGTCGAACCTGCGTCAGAGGAATTCGCGGCGTTGGTACTGGCGGTCGCCGATGCCGGCGCCGACGGAGCATCTTCACCGCGCACACAGTTCAAACCGATCAAAGAGCAGCAGAACAGCCCGGCGACAATTCGCATTCGCAATTGCATATCGATCACCCGTTGGCAGAGCAGGGGAGGAGTTAAGCCCGGTGCGCCCATCTTAAAGCCGCCGCGCACCGTTTGCAAACGGCCGGTTGGGCGCGACTTCATTACACCCTCTGCAAAAGACAAATTCCCGACCACGGGCGCGGCCCCGGCCGCGGCGGCTCGGGCAAGAACGAAATCAACCGCATCTTCCAGTTCAGCCGCCCCAACTTCCCGGCGGTCTTCAAGAGCGACCGCACGTCGGCATTCCCCCAGCCATGCGGCCGAAAGAAATCGACGCTGTCCTCCGGTCCGAATCGTAGCGGCGCATTCGCCTTGCTGAGCTGTGCATTCATGCCCCCTTGCAACATCTTCAATAAGCCCGGCGAGACCAAATCGAACACCCATCGCTGAAAGCTCGCCGGCGCGGCCAGATCCTGCGCCAGCGCGGCCACTTCTTCCGGGCTCAAATAAATCAGCAATCCTTCGGTCAGGATCAAAATTTTCTTCGCCCGCGCACTTAGCTGCGCAAACAGCGCCCGCCGCGCATCGACGTTCGCCAAATCCAACCGGATGTGCTCCAAGGGGCACACCGGCTTGTCGTCCTTGAGAATTTCTTCTTTGTAATCAAGCAATTCCGGCAAATCGACTTCAACCCATTCGAGCGTTTCCGGCAGCGACATCCGATACGGCCGCGCATCCAGCCCTGCGGCCAGATTCACCACCATCTCGACGCCGTCCAGCACCTGCTCGGTAATGAACTGATCGATCAAATAAGTGCGCGTGACAAACGACCATTCATGCTTCTGACTGAACGTCATCTCGCGGGCAATCTCGCGCCCGCGCTCGCCGGCCAACTTCGCCGCAAACGGATCGCGGAATACGGCGTCTGGCCGCAACGTTTCCTGCGCCCGGTAAACCGCCACCCAACGGGCAGTGTCGGAGATGTTACGAAGTTGTTGGTCGGTTTGGGTCATCAGGCGCATGGGTTGGTTGCATTTTGCGCGGGTTTGGGAAAAAGCGTTTTGGCGCGCAAAATTGATGAGTTTTGCGCGGCGGCAGTTGACGGCGGTGCGATGTTTTTCGGGTTGAGACGGTGCATGCCTCGCGCAAAATGGCGGTGATTTTGTTTCATTGTTGACGGGTTTAGCAGAATTGTTGGCAAATGTTTGCAGACGTAATTTATCAGCGGTGCAGATTACGGCACGTAGACGGACCATAGCACAACGGGTGGCCCAATTTCTAGCAGCCCGATCGACAAACGATACGACGTGGGATGAGGCGGTTGTAGAACCCTTTCAGGGTTCATGGATTGGACGGTGGCAATCGGGTCCCAGGGTGCGCTGCGCGACCCTGGGCTTGGTTGTTTAGCCCCTTCGGGGCACCGAGAAACGACAATTCCTAGGGGCGCTTTGTGGAGGGATCAGCGCTTGATCGTGGGGCAACGGAGGATGAATTGTCGTGCTGCGACCGATACTGCGCCAGCCAGGCTGTGAGTTCACCAGTTTCAGCCGATCTTCCTTGGGCACGAGCCAATTCCAGAGCCTTTTCGGCCGAGGCGATGGCATCCGCGGGCCGGTTTAGTAATACGTAGGCCTGCGTCATGTTGGTACAGGCATCGATGCTGTCGGGGTTTAGCCGCAGTGCTTGCTCGAGATGCATGAGTCCATCCTGCAATTGCCCCGACTTACACAACGCCACGCCGAGATTGAGATGAGCGTCGGCAAAGTCGGGTTTCAAGCGAAGCGCTTCTTGAAATTGCGCGATTCCTTCGGGGATTTGATCGGCGCGTGAGAGCGCTAATCCCAAGCCGTTGTGAGCCACAGGGGAATCGGGTGCAAAGCGCACTGCCTGTCGATAGCATTCGGCCGCTTCTTGCAGCCTGCCGGTTGCGAGCAAGATAAACCCCAACCGATGGTAGCCTTCAGTAAAGTCGGGCCAGGTTTTTACCACGCGTCGAAGGAGTTCGATTGCCTCATCGGTGCGTGCGGACTGGGCGAGCGCACTCGCGAAGCTAACGTTTGCCAGCCACGACTCGGGATTTTTCACGACGGCATCTTGGTAGAGGTTGACGGGGCTGCCGAAGAGCAAACTGCGTTGCCAAGTGAGGACTGAAAGAATGCAAACCAACGCTGCCGCCAACGAGCTAATCCAACCTGGTTTCTGCGACATGCCGTGCCACTTGGCGAATGCGGCGGCGGCAAGGCTTGTCGGCGCAAGCATTGCGAAGTAGAGATAGTGGTCCCAAACCAGGGAGTGTCCAAAGCCACCGAGATAGGTAAAACCCATTACCGGCGCCAGGGCGGCGACAAACACTCCCCAGGCCAGCAGGACCGCGCGACACCAACGATTCGCACTATGCAGGAATAAGACCGCGGTAACACCGAGCGCCCCGAAAAGCGGCAGCCACCAGAGCAGGTTGCCTACGCGAATCTGCCACTGCGGATAAGTGAACGACAGATTGACGGGAAGGAGAATTTTCGACAAATAGAACCACACGACTTCTCCGGCCCCGGCTAAGTGCTCGCAAAAGGTTGCGGAACGGAACACTTGCAAGCTATGGGCTTGCAACCAAAGGTTGAATCCATTGACAACGCCGGTCACGACGAAAAATGGCGCAATCCGAACGAGGTCGCCCGAGCGGATGCGATCTTTCCACCAAACAAGCACTAGCAATATCACCGGCAGCGTAGTAACCGATGCTTTGCTGAGAATGGCTAGCGCGTAAGCGAATAAACTAAGCGCGTACCACTCCCATGTGAAGCTGCGAGGCGCGCCTTCCAACGGCAACTGTGAGGAATTGGCTGACGGGGAGCTTGCGGAGAAGCGACGGTCGGCCTGCAGGTAACAAAGGATCGAACATAAGCCGAGTGCCATTGCCAACAGGCCGCGGCATTCGAAAACCCAGGCCACCGATTCGACATTCGCCGGATGGACCGCCAACAGCAGTGCCGCCAGAAATCCCCCGGGGATTAAAAGCTTTCGCAAAGTCGCCCACAGCAACAGCGCCGCGGCGATATGCAGGCCCAGGTTGATGGCACGGTATCCGGTGGGGTTCAATCCCCACAGCCGCCGCTCGAGCCAGAATACCGAATATGAAACCGGATAGTATTCGGGCTGCTGCCTGGCTAACCAAATACGGGCCAGCCCATCGGAGAGATAAACGTTAGGATTCTGCGTCACGTATTGGTTGTCATCGATGATAAACGCGCCTTTCAAGGAAGGCCAATAGACCAGCGTCGCCAAACCAGCGACGAACAGGCCACCGCACAGAATCTTTGGCAACTTGCGAGCTTCGCTGGCCGAATTGAATACGCTCATGCCCACAGCATAATCACTTTTTGCTTCTTCATAACTCTTCTATCTGGAGTTGGCCCGCACCAGCGCCGCGCTGGCCTTCCGAGTTGTTTCCGCAATCCTGAATAACCCCCCCGGCTTGTAGCGTATCTACTTTTTGCGCAGCACGGAATCACGCGCTCTTTTTGTGGAAGTTGTGCCTCACAAGCTGATCCTGTCATAATGCTGGATTACTTCTTCCAAATTGGAGCTGCCCAGCAATGGCATCCACCGATTCCAAATCCAAACTCATCAAACAAGCCATCACGTTTGACGACGTCCTGCTGGTGCCCCGCTATAGCGAAGTCGTCCCCGCCGAAGTCAACGTCGCCACGCAGCTCACGCGGAACATCCGGCTGAACATTCCGCTCTTGAGCTCGCCGATGGACACGGTCACCGAAAGCGAGATGGCGATTGCCCTGGCGCAAGAAGGGGGCCTGGGGGTCATTCACAAAAATATGTCGGTCGAGCGGCAGACGGAGGAGGTCGACAGGGTGAAGCGGTCGGCCAATGGGATCATTGTTGATCCGATCACGCTGCCACCCGAAGCCACCGTCGGCCGCGCGCGCGAATTGATGGATCAGGCCAATGTGTCGGGTGTGCCCATCGTCGCTAGCCCTTCGACAGGCTCAGGGCAAGCAGCTAGCAACTCGCGCGGCAATGCGCGCAAGCTGCAGGGGATCATCACGCGGCGCGATCTGCGCTTCCTGGAAGACGATAGCACGCCGATTGCCGAGATCATGACGCGCCAGCACCTCGTGACAGCACAAGGGAATGTAACGCTTGAGGAAGCTGAGAAGATTTTGATGGCAAATAAGGTCGAGAAACTTTTACTGGTTGACGAAGATTATACGCTGACGGGCCTGATTACCATCAAAGACATCGACATGCAAAAACGCTTCCCGGCGGCCTGCAAAGACCGCCGCGGACGCTTGCGCGTCGGGGCCGCCATCGGAGTTCACGACTACGAGCGCGCGGAAAGCTTGATCGGAAAACAGGTCGACGTGCTGATCGTTGACAGTGCCCACGGGCACTCGGCCAACGTGATCGAAACGGTTCGGAAGCTGAAAAAACAATGGGAGAAAATTGACGTGGTCGCCGGAAACGTGGCGACCACCAAGGGCTGCGCCGATTTGATCGCCGCCGGAGCCGACGCCGTGAAAATTGGCATTGGTCCCGGTTCGATCTGCACCACTCGCGTTATTTCCGGCGTGGGTGTTCCGCAGGTCACCGCGATCATGGATGCGGCCGAAGCAGCGAGCAGTGCCGGCGTGCCGCTGGTGGCCGACGGCGGAATTCGCTACTCCGGCGACATCACCAAGGCACTCGCCGCCGGGGCAAACTGCGTGATGGTCGGCGGATTGTTCGCCGGCACCGCCGAAAGCCCGGGTCAACAAATCCTGTATCAAGGCAGAACATTTAAGGTTTACCGGGGAATGGGTTCCCTGGGAGCCATGGTCAAGGGATCGAGCGAACGCTACCGCCAAGGAGAACAGCGCACACCCAACAAACTAGTGCCTGAAGGCGTCGAAGGGCGGGTGCCCTTCAAAGGACCGCTGAGCACGTTCGTGTATCAGTTGGTCGGCGGCCTGAAAGCGGGCATGGGCTACTTGGGAACGCGCGATATCGAGGAGCTGCGCAAATCGGCACAATTCATTCAGGTGTCGCATGCCAGTGTTAGGGAGAGCCATCCACATGACATCGCTATTACGCAGGAAGCGCCCAACTACACCGCCCAATACCGCGAAGAGCACGACTAGTGCTTTCCCTCTCCCTTTGGGAGAGGGCAGATGTGCGGGCTTTCGCGTCGCGCTCGCCGCAGCGGGCATTCTCTTCGCGCTGGCTTGCCAGATTTCGATCGCGGGCCGCGCGCTGGCCACCGATTCGCTCAACTGGGGCGATTCCGGCCACGAAAACAAGCTTCGTTGGTTGCCCTACCGGCCCGACCACAAAGAATCCGAATCCAAAACCACTCCGTGCAAGGGTGAAGGATCCGAAGAGTGCAAGACGTGCGCAAACGGCCAATGCAAACATGCCGACTACCCATCGAGCGGCAGCGCTCAATGTTCCGGCAGCAGTGTGCAGCGCGTGGAAGTGCACCAGGCTTCCGGCGAATCGGCCATGCCGCGCTCGAAAGTGCGCCTGGCTTCCGCCGACGACGAATCGGCCGCCCCGGTGCTGAACGATCCGTTCGAAGATAACCATTCGGCGGCTTCGCAGCGACCGATTTCCATCACCTCCGACGATTACGAGCCCGTGCCGCCGCAGCGCGCCGCGGCTTCGTCGCAGCGCGCCCCGCTGCAAGTGGCCTCCGAGCCACACGAACTGCCCGGCCAATCGGTCAAGGTGTATCAAAATCGCATGCCTCCCGCTCCCGATTCGTATCAGCCGGCCCCCGCCGAGCAGCTTCCCGATTTGGAAGGCTCCACGCGGCAAGCCCTGCAGAATCCTGCGGAAGATTGCCGCTCGGCCTACGACAAGCTCCGCGGCAACACGCTCGACAAAGTGAGCATCGATATCACCATCAACGGCAAACCGGGCGACGATGTTCCGTACGAATGCCAGCTCACTACCGACCAGTTCGTGCCGCGCTGCTGGGAGTTGACCACGTACACTTGGAAGGCCTCGGCCCTATGCCACAAGCCGCTGTACTTTGAGGAAGAAGCCTTGGAGCGCTACGGCCATTCGTGCGGCTGGATTTGCGAAGACTTGGATTCCTGTGCGCACTTCTTCGGCAACGTGGCCTTGTTGCCGTACCACGTGGGTGTGGAAACGCCGTGCGAATGCATCTACGACCTGGGCGTTTATCGCCCCGGCAGTTGTGCCCCGTACATTTGCGATCCATTCCCCATCAGCGTGCGCGGCTGTGCCACCGCCGCGGTGGGTTACGGAGCGGTCGTCGCGTTGTTCCCGTAATGCTCGCCGCGCCTGATCGGCGAACGAAATTGAAACTCGTTGAACCCCGGCCATCAAGCCGGGGTTTTTTGTTGGTATGATCACGAGGCTATGAGCATCGTTCTCACACGTCAGCAAGTCCGCGAATTCGACCGCCGCGCCATCCAGGAATATGGCATCCCCGGCATAGTGCTAATGGAAAATGCCGGCCGCGGTTGCGCCGATATTCTCTGCGGGTTGATCGGCCGGGGCAGGGGGCCGGTTGTCATCGTCTGCGGCAAAGGCAATAACGGCGGCGACGGCTTCGTGATCGCCCGCCATCTCGACCTGCGCGGCATCGACGTGCGTGTGCTGTTGCTCGCCGATCCGAAAGACCTCACCGGCGACGCCGCCACGAACTATCAAATTATCAAAAAGGCCGGACTGCGAATTACTCCGTTCGCCGCGACAGAACTCAACGGCGCCGCCTGGCTCGTCGACGCCATTCTCGGCACCGGCGCCACCGGCGAACCGAAATCTCCGCTGGCCGAAGCCATCGACGCCATGAATCAAAGCGGCACCCCCATCCTCGCCGTCGATGTCTCCAGCGGACTAGATTGCGACACCGGCACCGCCGCCGAACATACCATCCGCGCCGCTCACACCTGCACCTTCGTCGCCGCAAAGCCGGGATTCTTCACGCCCGGCGCGCCAGAGTACGTCGGCCAACTGCACGTGCTCGACATCGGCGCCCCGCGAAGATTGATCGATGAGATTGCGGCGGCGCAACCCCTGGCCGAAGGCCAGGGCTAAGCGATGATGTCTTTGATCACCTTTCCGCTGGTGATCGTCAACCGTTCGTCGCGTCCATTGTGCTGGAACGTCAACCGCTCGTGATCCAGCCCCATCAGCGCCAGAATCGTTGCATGAATGTCATGCACGTGCGCCTTGTGCTCGACGGCATACAATCCAACGTCGTCGGTCGCGCCATAAACGGTGCCCGCCTTCACGCCGCCGCCGGCCATCCACATGGTAAAGCCATACGGATTATGATCGCGCCCTGTGCCGCTTTCGCTCATCGGCGTGCGGCCGAACTCGCCTCCCCAAATCACCAGCGTGTTGTCCAGCAGTCCGCGCCGCTTCAAATCTTTGATCAACCCCGCGATCGGTTTATCGCTTTCCTTGCAATATTGGCTGTGGTTTCCTTCCACGTCGCTGTGCGCATCCCACTTGCTCCCCGAGCCCATATATAACTGCACGAATCGCACCCCGCGCTCCACCAGCCGCCGCGCCATCAAGCAATTGCGCCCGTTGGCCGCCGTGTCGGTTTGATCGATCCCATACAGCGCCAACGTCTCGGCCGTTTCGCTGGAAAGATCGGTCGCTTCTGGCGCTGCCGCTTGCATCCGATACGCCAGCTCGTACGCCGCAATTCGCGCTTCCAAGCCATCATCTTCCTCGCGGCCGTGCAAGTGCTCGCGATTCAACTCCTGGATGAAATCGATCGTGCGCCGCTGGCGATCGGCGGCATAACCATCGCTGGGGGACACGTGCAAAATCGGTGTCTTGCCGTCGCGGAATTTCGTACCCTGATATGTAGACGGCATGAATCCGGTGCTCCATTGCCGGCTCCCGCCCGGTGGCTCGTTCTGATAATCCGTCATCACCACAAACCCCGGCAGGCTGTCGGTCACCGCCCCCAAGCCGTACAAACTCCATGCCCCCAAGCACGGCCGGCCCGCTAGCAAGGCGCCAGTGTTCATCTCGCAGACACTGCTCACGTGCGTCAGCCCATCGGCCCAACACGAACGAATCACCGCCATCTCATCCGCGCAAGTGGCAATCTCCGGCAGCCAATCGCTCACCCAAATTCCCGCTTCGCCGTATTGCTTGAACTTCCGCTGACTGGCCAACAGCGGCGTAAACGCCGTTTTCCCCATCGCCGTTTCCGGCTTGATAAAACTTTCCGGTAGCGGTTTACCTTGCAGTTTCAACAGTTCCGGCTTCGGATCAAACAGATCCAAATGGCTCGGCCCGCCGTCGATGAAACACCAAATTACCGACTTCGCCTTGGCCGGAAAGTGCGGCTTCTTCGGCGCGAGCGGATTGACCGGCAGCGCTGCCGCGCCGGTTGTGGTATCAATCGAAAACGCGTCGCGGCTTAATAGCGACCACAGCGCCAGCGACCCAAAACCCGCTCCTGCGCGATACAAAAAATCTCGCCGCGAATGGGCCGATTCAAAATGGGGCAATTTAATCGACATATAAAAACTCGTTGGAACAAAGCACGGCGTGGCAGAAATCCAGCACCGCCGCCCCGCGCGCCTGTTCAATCTTCTCCGGCAGCGGTGCCGGCAAATGTTTCTCGTCCAGCTTCACCGCATCGTGCGCGATTTTTTCGGCATCCGCTTCGATAAACTTCGCGGCGGCTTCGATCTCCGATTCTTTCGGCGGCCGCCCGTATGCCAATTGGTATGCCTCGCGCACCAACTTCGCCTCGTCGTCGCCGCAATCCGTCAACAACTTGCCGCTCCAATGCCGCGCGGCGTCGTCGGTCAATTCGCCGTTCAACAACTCCAACGCTTGCGGCGCCGTCGTGGTGTTGGTCCGACGCGGGCAACTATTGTGCATGTCCGGCTGATCGAACGCCTCGAACAACGGCAACCGCATATTGCGCTTAGCAAACACGTAAATCGAACGCCGATTCCGCTCCACCGGCTTCGCATCCGGATCCCAGCTATACCGCGAATCGGCCAGCACCGCAGGCAACACCGGCAACGCGCTGGGCCCAAACATCTTCATGTTCAATTGATCCGAAACCTGCAGCATCGCATCGCGCAGCGATTCCCCTTCCAACCGCTGCCGCCGGGCGTGCCACAACAAATTGTTCGCCGCATCCGCCGCCAGCGCCTTCGCCTGCTCCGGATGATCCTTGGAATCCACCTGCGACGACTGGCAATACACCGCCGACATCACCATCAATCGCTGCAGCGGTTTCAAATGCCATCCATTGGCCACCAACTCCGCCGCCAGCCAATCCAGCAATTCCTGATGCGATGGATTTCCCCCCATCGCGCCAAAATCGTTTGTCGTCGCCACAATTCCCTGACCAAAATGGAATTGCCACAGCCGATTCACAATCACCCGCGCCGTCAGCGGATGATCCGGCCGCGTCAGCCAATTGGCCAGCGCCGAGCGACGACCGGTCGAATTCGGCCGCGCGATCGGCGGCTTGATGTCCGGTTCGCTCGCGCCCAAAAACTCCGGGAATCCCGCCGTCACTTCCTTACCAGGTTTGTGAAAATCGCCACCAGCCAACACGCATGTTGCCGGCGCCTGCGCATCGCCATCGAACACCGCCATCGCCCTCGGCAACGGCTCCGGCTTCATCGTGTCGAACTTCGCCAGTTCGGTCATCTGATCATCGTATTGCTTCCGCTCGTCCGGTGCGCAGCGCCGATATGCGCGCTCCAGCCGCGATTCCACCCACTCCTCTGTCTCTGCCACCAACTGCTTTTGCATGCAATTGCGTTTTTCCGGTGGAGTATTGATTGCTTTCACCGTATCGGGATCGTATGCCGAAATCGCATCCTGCATCGCGGCCTGCCGCTCGTCGGCCAATTCCGAATCGATGGCGCTGCGTATCGATTTCGTCGCCTCTTCCCACTTCGTCATCCGCTCGTCGTGCTTCGATTTTTGCTCGGCCGTGGCAATGCACACATTTTCGTCCGGCAGCACTGCAGCAAAGCAAGCCTGCAGCCGGTAGTAGTCCACTTGCTTGATCGGATCGAACTTGTGATCGTGGCACCGCGCGCACCCAACCGTCAGCCCAAGAAACGCCAGCGACGTGTTTTCGGTAAGGTCGTCCAAAATCTCCTGTCGCTCCTGCACGAGGTTCGATGCGTTCGCCTCCTCCGGATAGAGCCGCAGCAATCCGGTTGCGATCATCGCCTGCGGATTGTTCGGTTCCAATTCGTCGCCGGCCAATTGCTGGCGAATAAACTGGTCGTATGGCAAATCATCGTTGAACGCCTGAATTACATAATCGCGATACTTATACGCATCCGGTCGCACGCCGTCCTTCTTGAATCCTTCGGTCTCGCTGTAGCGCACCAGGTCCAGCCAGTGCTGCGCCCACCGCTCTCCATAGCGGGGTGAGGCCAACAATCGATCGACCACCTTCGCATAGGCATCCGGCGTAGTGTCGCCAAGAAAATCCGCCTGCTCCTGCGGCGTCGGCGGCAAGCCCGTCAGATCGTAAGTCACACGCCGCAGCAGCAGCAGCTTTTCCGCGGGCGCACTGGGCGAAATTCCTGCCCCTTCCAGCTTCTCCGCTACAAACGCATCAATCGGGTTGCGCACCCAATTTCCCAGCCGCGTTACTTCAGGCACCGCCGGTCGAGCCAGCGGCAAAAACGGCCAATCCCCCGATTTGAAGGCTCCTGTGGCTGCGGCCGATGTGTCACCGGCGATCGATTGATCACAAAACGACGCGACTGCGCCAAGCGCAGCCATCGCGACGCAAATCAACAAGAAATTAACTCGTCCATTTTGCCGGTTCGTACAACGCGAACCTGGACCCGGTTTGGGCATCATGGGCGTGTAACTGCTCAACGACGCTGTTCGCTGAGTCGGGTAGGAAACGGATAACGGTGGGACTGACTGGCAGATTGCCGCTAGTTTCGCACATCCATCTTTTCCTTGCAAGCGCGGCCATAACGTCCCACCAATTGCGGCCCCAAACTAGCTTAGGTACGCTGTTGGCGATCGAGCTTTGCGCCGATTCCCGCAGGGCCGTCACCCGCGCCCGCTGCTGGCAAAGTGTTACAATTTAACATTCCAACAAAACCGCAGTCGCAATCAATCGGCGGTTGACCGGAGCATCCACATGGCCGAATACGCTCATCCCGAAGTTCTCGTCACCACTCAGTGGGTGGCCGACCACCTCAATGACCCAAACCTCCGCATCGTCGAATCCGACGAAGACGTGCTGCTGTACACTCAAGGCCACGTCCCCGGCGCGGTGATGATCGACTGGCACACCGACCTGCAAGATGCAATCGTCCGCGACTACATCGGCAAAGAGCGCTTCGCCGAATTGTGCGCCTCCAAAGGCATCGCCAACGACACCACCGTGGTGTTCTACGGCGACAAGAACAACTGGTGGGCCTGCTACGCCTTCTGGGTGTTCAAGCTCTTCGGACACGAAAAATGCCTGATCATGAACGGCGGCCGCAAGCGTTGGGAAATGGACGGCCGCCAATGGTCGCGCGATCCGGAACAAAAATACCCTCGCACCAATTACACGGCGAAAGATCCCGATCTTTCGATTCGCGCCTTCCGTGAAGAGGTGCTCAAGCACACCCGCGCCGGCAAGCCGCTGGTCGATGTCCGTTCGCCGGGGGAATACTCCGGCGAATTGCTCGCCATGCCTGACTACCCGCAAGAAGGCGCCCTGCGCGGCGGCCACATTCCCGGCGCAGCTAGCATCCCCTGGTCGAAAGCCGTCAACGACGATGGCACGTTCAAAGGCGCCAAGGAATTGGAGAAGCTGTACTGCAAAGAAAACCATCTCACGCGCCGCGGCCGCACTATCGCTTACTGCCGCATCGGCGAGCGATCCAGCCACACCTGGTTCGTGCTGACATACCTGCTGGGCTTCGGCAACGTGAAAAACTATGACGGCTCCTGGACCGAATGGGGCAACATGGTCGGCATGCCGATCGCCCGCGGGACCGAACCCGGCGCGATCAACGCTTCAAAAGAACCAGAGCCGTCGGCCGCGTCGTAATCCTGTCTCTCGACTCGTCCGTCAATTTCGCATGCCAGTCAACGCCAAGCTTGAGCAAATCATCAGCGAATTCGCCGAGCTGGAGCCGCGCGAACGCTTGGAACTGCTGTTAGAGTTCGCCGAAAAGCTGCCGCCGATTCCAGAGCGATTCGTCGCCGAGCGTGACGCCGGCCTGCACCGCATCGCCGAATGTCAAACGCCCACTTTCATCTGGGTTGAAACCGACGACAGCGGCCGCGTCCACATCTACGCCGACTGCGCACCGGAAGCTCCTACCGTGAAAGGCTTCGTCAGCATCCTGGTGGAGGCATTTAGCGGCGCCACGCCGGAAGAAGTTCTCTCGACGCCCGACGATTTGCTGAAACGCCTTGGCCTCATCGAGGCGCTGGGCATGGTCCGCATGCGCGGCTTGGCCGCCATCCAACACTACATCCGCGCCCAAGTCCGCAAGGCCGCGGCGTGATTTTATCGCCGTGAAACCCCAGGGCTTGCAACCCCTGGGCTTGCGCAACGATGTGCGCTGCAAACTACGTCATCTTCTTTACCAACCAGTCTCCCAAGCGCGGAAACAGTTGGATCACCCCGATGAACAACCGCGCCAGCCCCGGATAAATCAACTCCGGTTGTCGCCGCCGGCACGCTCGCAAAATCACTTCCGCCAACTTCTCGGCGCGCACAGGTTGAATCCGCACCCCAGCACCCGGCTTGCCTGCACTGGCCGGCAATCCCTCAAGCTGCTCGGTGTACCGCTGCCCGGAATCTTCCCGCGCAATCGGCCCCGGTGACACCAACAATACGTGTACTTCCTGAGGCCCCAGCTCCAGCCGCAATTGCTGCGTGTAGGCGGCAAGTGCAAATTTGCTAACCGCGTAGGCCCCCACGTACCGGCTGGCCGATTTCCCCGAAAGCGATCCGATATTCACCAAATGCCCCCGGCTGCGAATCAAATACGGCGCGCCGGCGCGCGTGCACCGCACCGCGCCCAGGAAATTCAAATTCAACAACTGCTCAAAATCGTCGGGCGTCACGTCCAACACCGCCCCCCGCGCCGAGCGGCCTACATTGTTCACCAGTACGTCGAGCCGCCCAAAATGATCGATCGTCCGCTGCACCAGCGCATCCACCTGGTCTTGCTGCGTCACATCGGCCGGCACCGCCAGCACCTGGGTGCCAAACCGCCGCAACTGGCCAGCCACGTTTTCCAGAACCTCCGCCGATCGCGCCGAAACCACCACGTCGGCCCCGGCCTTGGCAAACGATTCCGCCAATGCCCGCCCCAATCCGCTGGAGCCCCCGGTAATCAGCACCACTTTGCCTGCCCAATGGGGCGAAATTCCCGACGCGGCGCGATTTCTCACCACAGGATCAGGCCGATCCATCGCCCCAGCGGCCGCTCCCGCAGCCGTCGTCGTCGATGAAGTGGTGTCCGTCGCCATAGCTGATTTCTGTCTCAATTTTCGTCGAGAACGCGCCAGCGACGCTCTCTAGAAGTAGTAGAGTTCAGTCTAACCCTGATACAGCAGCGTTGCCAGCGCAGATCGCGCCGTAAGCGTGCTTGCCCTGATGTGACAAACTCCGTACGATGCGGCCGGCCATGGAAACAATTAGCTTTTAGCGGTTAGCGATTAGCCAGCGGACTGTGCGCTGGTGCTCTTTCGTATGCGTACCCAAAAGCTCACCGATCAATTTCAGCACGTCATCGACCTGGCCGCGCAGTTGGCCGAGGACGTATCCGCCGACGCGCTGATGATCCTGCTGGAAGGATCGACCGATTGGACCCAACTGCGTCGCGCCGTCGGCCGCCGCCGCGTGCTGCTGGCGGCCGATTTGGCAAGTGAACTGGAAGGGGCCGCCAACGCCGGCTTTCCGATCGTCGTCTTGAACATGGCCGACAGCCCCGTTCAAGAAAAACTCACGCAAGCCCTTTTGGAAAGCGTCGCCGACGACATCCTCACCCCCGGCGCCCGCGTGGTCGCTATCTACAGCGGCTTCGAAGCCGACACGATCGACTCCATAAGCATCATCCATTTGGGGGAGCACCTCGGCCGCCTCACTTCGCGCGATCTGCGCCAGCTTGAAACCAAAGTGCCGCTCGACACGCTCAAAGTCGTCGTCGATTTGGCCCTGGATATCGGCCGCGAAGGCCGCGAAGGAAAACCCGTCGGCACGCTGTTCGTCGTTGGCGACACGCGGAAAGTGATGAACTGCAGCCACCCGGTTGGCTTCGATCCCGTCCGCGGCTATAGCCGCAAAGAGCGCAACCTGTTCGACCCCAAGGTGCGCGAAGGTATTAAAGAAATCGCTCAGATGGACGGCGCCTTTGTGGTCAATCCCGACGGCACCGTCGAAGGCGCGGCCCGCTACATCGACGCTTCGGCCGAAACCATCACTCTTTCCAAAGGCCTGGGCGCCCGCCATTGGGCCGCCGCCGCCGTCACTCGGAAAACCAAGGCGGTGGCCGTGGCCGTCAGCGAATCCAACGGCACGGTGCGGATCTTCCACAACGGCGAAGTGATCTTGCGAATCGAACCTTTCCGCCGCGCGATGAAGTGGAAAGATTTCGAATACGAACCGCCGCCGGCGGAGTAATTGACAGCGACAGTTCCGCCGCGATCGCCGTCGCGCGGTCCGCCATCAGTTGATCGAAAGTAGTTTCAAGTCGTAGACGATCACTTGGTTCGGCCCAACCAAAGGCGAACTCCCATTGGCTCCGTACGCCAGCTCCGACGGAATGAAAACCTTCCATTCCGAACCCACCGGCATCAGTAACAACGCTTCGACAAAACCGCGAATCAGATTTGAATTCAACGAAGCCGTGAAGGCCGGGTTGCTCTGAAGTTCCGTCCCGTTAATATCAGAAAGAACATAATTCACGGTGACGTTGCTCGTCGCTGTCGGCCGCGCCCCGGTGCCTTGCGTGATCACTTTGTATTGCAACCCATCCTGCAAGGTCACCACGCCGGGCTGGATCCGATTGTTATTAAGGAAAATCTGCCCATTCTTTCGATTGACGTCCGCCACAAAACTCAGCACTCCACCGCCGGCCGGCTGCCAAAATTGCGCGTCGGCCGTACCCAGCCCGCCGGTGTCAGCTTGCTGATAAACCACCGCGGTGTTCATGGCCGATTGGGCGGTCGGATTGTTTTGCGGAACGCCCATTGCAAGGTCCGAAGTCCGATCGCCATTGAAGTCGCCGTTGGTAAGGAACTGACCGAAATGATCGCTGCCGGAGGCGCCTCCCAGCGAGCTGCCGTTGAATAGTTGCGAGTTGGTCGTTCCCAATCCGGTGCCGCGCACGCCGTAAATCACGCGCACGCCACCTTCATCGATAGCTGTTCCCTCTTCGCCGGGAATTCCAATCGCGAGGTCGGCCACGTGATCGGAACTCAATTGCCCCGCACTCAAGGCCGCCCCAAACTGATCGCCGCTATTAACCGCGCTAGTGACGCCCGTTACATTTTCATTCCACAGTTGGCTGTTCGTGGCCGTCAGTCGCTTGGTGCTGCCAATCAGCACGTGTACTGCGCCGGCATTGCTCACCGCCCCCACCGAATTGTCCGCCCGTGCGGCAATGTCTTCTCCCGGAGCCCCGACCGCCAACTCCGATCGGCTATCGCCGTTGAAGTCTCCCGCCGCCAAGGCAAAGCCGAAATTGGCGTTGGAATTCGACGAACCTTGGACTCCATCCGAGTCAGCAGTCCAGAATTGATTGTTCGTTGCTTTCAAACCGCTGATCCGCACGCCGTATAGCACACTGACCGCTCCGGCCGATGCGTTGCCGCTGACCGTTTGCCCCGGCGCACCGACTGCTAAATCCTGAGCACCGTTGGCGTCGAAGTCCCCCACCGCCAGCGCACTACCGAACAGGTCTCCCGACGCAATGCCCCCCACCATGCCTGCGGTCGACTGCGTGAAGAACTGATTCTTCTTCGCCGTCAATCCGCCGCGCGCGCCATAGATGATGTTCACCCCACCGGCGTTACTGAACGATCCCACGCGCTCGTTTGGCACACCCACGGCCAAATCAGAAAAACGATCGCCGTTGAAATCGCCAACCGCGAGTGCCGAACCGAATTTGTCGTTCGACTCCGCGGTGTCCAAAATATTGGTGCTGTTTTGCGTCCAAATCTGAAAGCCGGTCGTCTTAATGCCCGTCTTGCTGCCGAACAAGATGTAAACCGCCCCGGCGCCGGTCGAGCCGTCCACGGTATGCCCCGGCGCCCCTACGGCCAGGTCCGTAAACCCATCTCCGTTAAAATCGGCCGCAGCCAGGCTGAATCCAAAATTCTCGTTGTTCTGCGCCGTGGCTCCCAAGCTCGCCTGCGACAGCAGTTGGTTGTTCGCGTCGACCAACCCCACTTTGAACAGGCTTCCGGGGTGCGCTCCATACAGAATCTGCACCTGCCCCGCGTTGGCCGCGCCATTGACGGTCTGATTCGGCGCACCGATGGCCAGGTCGGCCACGCCATCGTGATTGAAGTCGCCCGATACGGCGCTTAGCAGAGCACGCCCTTCCAGCGGCTCAAACCCAGCGCGAAATCCACCGCGGTTGCGTCGTCCGTGCGATTTGCCCTGCGGTTTGCCCCTGAATTCCGCTTTGCTCAATACTCTCCCAATCCCGTTCCACAGAGACACAGGAAATCTCCCAGTTGCAAAATCTTGGATGCAAGTAAGTCAGTGGAATCGGTTTCCACCGACCCGCGCGCCGCATCGTACGATAGGCCCGATCGCCCAATAAAAGCTGTGCGCGGCGTTTAGATTCCTCTTCTTCCCTTAATTTCCACCCTAGTCGTCCACCCCGAAATTGACAAGCTATTAAACACTGCGACCGCCGCAATGTTTCCTAACCACGGAAATAACGCCCATTTATAACGCTTGTTGTGCCGCTTGACGCTATATAACCGGCGCTCCTACGATCCATGGGCCGCCGCTTGTTGCCCGCTTTTCCGGCGGCATTTCCACTGGACATTTGCTCCATTGAGATTTTTCAGGCACGCGGTCCCTATTTGATCCATGGCCAAATCTAAACAAAGACGGTTGCCAGGCCTGGAAACCGACCCCCCCGCCGTCCCCCCCGACGATCGCCCCGGCGCGGCCTGCGACGATCACGACGCCGCCCTTACTGCCCGCATGGGAACCAAACGCAGCGAGCGCCCCGCCGAACCCACCGAGCCGCGGGGCGAAGCAGCGGAAAAAACCCCCAACCTCAAAGGCAAAACGGTCTACGTCGTCGATGCCCACAACCTGATCTTTCAGGTGTTCCACGCCATGCCCGAAATGACCGGCCCCAAAGGTCAGCCCACCGGGGCGGTGTTTGGCTTCACGCGCGACATGATGTATCTGTTGGATCAGAAGAAGCCCGACTATCTGTTCGCCGCCTTCGATCTTTCCGGTCCTACGTTCCGCCACGAGGTGTACGAGGCGTACAAAGAAGACCGCAAAGAAATGCCCGACAACTTGCGGCCGCAAATTCCGCAAATCCGCCGCGTGATCGCGGCGCTGGGCATTCCCGCCTTGGAGTGCGAAGCCTACGAGGCCGACGACGTGATGGCCACCGTGGCCCGCATTGTGGATGAAGCCGGCGGGCAGTGCCTGGTCGTCACCGGCGATAAAGATTGCCGGCAACTAATTACGGATCGTGTGAAAATCTACAACGTCCGCAAAGACGCGGTCATCGATGCCGCCGCGCTGGCGGGCGATTGGGGCATTCGCCCCGATCAGGTCGTCGATTTTCAATCGCTCGTGGGCGATTCGGTCGACAACATTCCCGGCGTGCCGCTGGTCGGCCCGAAAGTCGCCGGCGAATGGCTCAAGAAATTCGACACGGTCGATAATCTTCTGGCGCACGCCGAGGAACTGCCCAAGGGCAAACGCAAAGACAATCTGATTGCGATGCGCGAGCAAATTCCCATCAGCCGCCAATTGGCAAAGCTCGAAGCGCACGTGCCCATCACGCTCGATTGGAACGACGCCATCACCGGCAGCTACGATCCGGCCGGCGCCGCCGAACTGTTCGCCGAGTTCGGTTTCCACAGCCTTACCAATCAAATGCGCGAGCGGGCCCGCCAACAGGCCCCGGCGTTCACGCATCAGTACGAAACCATTGCCACGCCGGAACGATTGCAATGGCTCGTCGACCAGATGAGCAAACAAAAACAAATCTCGCTCGACACCGAAACCACCAGCATCTATCCGCGCTGGGCCGAAATCGTCGGCTACTCGTTCTGCTGGAAAGAAGGGGAGGCGTATTATGTACCCGTCCGCGCACCCGCCGGCGAACCGCAGCTCGATCCCGCCGCCGCCCTCGCCGCGATTCGCCCCGTTTTGGAAAACGAGAAGATCGCCAAGATCGGACAAAACCTGAAGTACGACATGATCGTGCTCCGCTCCGCGGGCGTCGAACTGGCCGGCGTGCAGTTCGACACCATGGTTGCCAGTTATTTGCTCGACGCCGGCGAGCGCAACCACAACCTCGATGAACTGGCCGGCCGCTACCTGAACCACATCACCACCAAGATCGAGACACTCATCGGCAGCGGCAAAAATCAGAAACGCATGGACGAAGTGCCCGTGCCCGAAATCACCCATTACGCTGCTGAAGATGCCGATGTGGCATTGCGGCTCGTGCCACCATTGGCCGCCCGGCTGAAAGAATCGAAACTCGTCAAGCTGATGGACGACGTCGAAGTGCCCCTGATCGACGTGCTGGTCGAACTGGAATTCAATGGCATCAAAGTCGACATCGACCGGCTCACGGAACTTGGCAAGAAATACGGCAAACGGCTCGCCACGCTCGAAAAGGAAATCTACGAAGAAGCCGATCACGAATTTAACATTGCTTCCCCCAAGCAACTGCAACAGGTGCTCTTCGTCGAACGCAAACTGCCGGTCCTCAAGAAGACGAAGACGGGTCCCAGCACTGACGCTGATGTGCTCGAAGAACTGGCCGAAACGCATCCCGATCCGCTCTTAAAGAAAATCCTGGAATATCGCCAGTATGCCAAGCTCAAAGGCACCTACGTCGATGCACTGCCGGCGCTGGTGCATCCGCAAACCGGCCGCGTCCACGCCTCGTTCAATCAAGTTGTCGCCGCCACAGGCCGCCTCAGTTCCAGCGATCCCAATCTACAAAATATCCCCATCCGCACCGAAGAAGGGCGCGAAATCCGCTCCGCGTTTCTCCCCGGCCAGCCCGATTGGACGCTGCTGGCCGCCGACTACTCTCAAATCGAACTCCGCGTGCTGGCGCATTTCTCCGGCGACAAAACGCTCCGCGCTGCTTTCGAACGTGATGAAGATATTCACGCCCGCGTCGCGAGCCAGGTGTTCGAAGCCCCGCTGGAAGAAGTCGATCCCTCCCAGCGCCGCGTCGCCAAGGCCGTCAACTTCGGCGTGATCTACGGGCAAAGCCCCTTCGGCCTGGCCAAGATGCTCGATATCGAACAGGAAGAAGCCGCCAAGTTCATCGACGCCTATTTCAATGGCTACCCCGGCGTCGAAAAATTCCTCCGCGAAGTGCTCGCCACTTGCCGCAAGCAAGGCCACGTCACCACTATTCTGGGCCGTCGCCGCGCCATCCAAGGCGTGCGCGACCTGGGCGGATACAAACTCGGTGATCCCGCCTCCCGTCAGCGCAACCTTCCCGAGCGCACCGCCATTAACACCGTCATCCAAGGCAGCGCGGCCGACATCATGAAGCTGGCGATGCTCAACATCCATCGCCGCCTGAAAAAACAAAAACTCCAATCCCGCATGCTGCTGCAAATCCACGACGAGCTTATCTTCGAAGTGCCCCCCGACGAACTGGATCAAATGAAACGGCTCGTCGCCGACGAAATGTCCGGCGTGATGAAGCTCGACGTGCCGCTCAAAGTCGACCTCAAAACCGGCCCTACCTGGGCTGATTGCGAATAACCAACCCGAACCCTGAACCCCGAACCCTCCGGATGAAACTCATTGGCCTCATTGGCGGCGTCGCCAGCGGCAAAAGCACTGTTGCCCAAGCATTCCAGCAACTGGGCGCCGTCGTCCTCGATGCCGACAGGGCAGGGCACAAGGTTCTGCACCTCCCCGCCGTGCGCGCAGCCATCGGCGGCCGCTGGGGAAAGGAAGTCATCGGCGAAGATGGCGAAGTCGATCGTGCCGCGTTAGGCAAAATCGTCTTCGCCCCACCCCCCGACGGCCCTCGCGAACTGCTGGAACTGGAACGCATCACGCACCCGGAAATCCGCGCGCGGCTCAAAGCTCAAATCGAAGAACTCGCCCGGCACGGCACCCAGGTCGTCATCCTCGACGCACCCGTCATGCTCAAAGCGGGCTGGGATAAATTTTGCGATAGCATCATTTTCATCGATGCTCCCGAGACCGAGCGCCGCCAGCGGGCAGCCGCACGGGGCTGGACAGCCGAAGAATTCCGCCGTCGGGAAGCCGCCCAGGAAAGCGTCGACGAGAAGCGTCGCCGGGCCGATTTTGTGCTAGATAATTCGCAGGACCTAGGCTATATTCAAGCGCAGGTTCAGCGCTACTGGCAGTCGCTCGTTAGCCCAAAAAGCTAAGCGCCACTTGCCCGAAAGCATATCCCAGCGCCGAATCTCCCACCCCCGAGAACAGTTACCCGTCCATAGATTTCCCGCGCCGATCGCGGCGCACCCGCTTCGACTCCTGCCGGCACAGGAAGCAGTTGCCGGCGCCGTCGAACACCCATCCCGTCGCGTATCACACTCGGGCCAACACGAGGTTGCCAAAAAATAGTTTCACGTTCAGGTTGGCAGGTTTCAAGTTCTGAACTTCCAAACTTGAAACTTGAAACCTGCAACTTGAAACCAAAATCCATTTCCCCCCGCCGCAGCCTTCCGCGCCGCGGCAGAAGTTCCCATCAGGAGCCGTCCGCAAGGAGCACCAGTCATGTCCCAATCACGCACCACTCAAACCGGCACGGAGCGTTCTGGCCAAACGCCCCATTCGCGCCGACCCGCCGGCGACCCGCTTAAGCCCACGCTCGACGAAATCGAACGGCAGCTCGAAGCCGAAGGCGAACCTCTTTCGCTGGCTGAAGAAATCGCTGAAGAAGTCGGCTCCGGCGACGTCGTTCACGAACACTACGAGTCGGTGAAGCAAGGCGCCGATATCCACATCGCCGAGCTGCAGAAAATGTCGATGCAGCAGCTCATCGAAGAAGCCCGAAAAGAAAACATCGCCGAAATCACCGGCATCAAGCGGCAAGACCTGATCTTCAAGCTTCTCAAAGAGCGCGTGAAGATGAACGGCCTGATGTTCGGCGAAGGCACGCTCGAAATCCTTCCCGACGGTTTCGGCTTCCTCCGCAGCCCCGACTATCACTATCTCTCGTGCCCCGACGACATCTACGTCTCTCCCAGCCAAATCCGCCGCTTCGGCCTGCGCACGGGCACCACGGTGGCCGGCCAGATTCGCCCGCCGAAAGAAAATGAACGCTACTTCGCGTTGTTGCGCGTGGAAGCCATTAACGGCGACGATCCCAACAAGCTCACCGACAAGATTTTCTTCGACGATCTCACGCCGCTGCACCCCGACAAGCGCATCGTGATGGAAACCACCGCCGAAGAAACCGACATGCGCGTCACCGACATGATTGTCCCCATCGGCTTCGGCCAGCGCGGCCTGATCGTTAGCCCGCCGCGCGCCGGCAAAACCATCTTGCTGCAAAAGATGGCCAAAGCCGTGCTGCAGAACTTCCCCGAGGTGTACGTGATCATGCTGTTGATCGACGAGCGCCCGGAAGAAGTCACCGACATGGAGCGTCAGGTCAAAGGCCCACAGTGCGAAGTCATTTCCAGTACCTTCGATGAAGATGCTGCCCGCCACATTCAGGTTTCCGAAATGGTGCTGGAAAAAGCCAAACGCCTGGTCGAATACGGCCACGACGTGGTCATCTTTCTCGATTCCATCACCCGCCTCGCCCGTGCCTGGAACTCGGAATGCCCCAGCTCCGGCCGGGTGCTCACCGGCGGCGTCGATGCCAACGCTCTGCAAGGCCCCAAAAAATTCTTCGGCTCGGCGCGCAAAGTGGAGGAGGGGGGCTCGCTCAGCATTCTTGCCACCGCGCTGATCGATACCGGCAGCAAAATGGACGACGTCATCTTCGAAGAATTCAAAGGCACCGGCAATTTGGAAATCGTGCTCGATCGCGCCCTGGTCGACAAACGCATCTGGCCCTCGATCGACATCGCCAAAAGTGGCACCCGCCGCGAGGAAATGCTGTTGGATCCCGAAGAGCACCGCCGCACCAGCATCCTCCGCCGCGTGCTGCACGAAATGAACCCGCCCGACGCCATGGAATTCCTCGTCGGACGCCTGCAAAAAACCAAAACCAACGCCGAATTCCTGATGAGCATGAACATGAAGGGCTAGCGCCATCTAGCTCGCGATTGCTGTTCGCGCTGCACCGGTGACATTCATGCCAAACGTTCTTGGAGGCGAATACGCAGACGCCGACGGCCGCTACGGCATCGTTGTCTCACGATATAACGAATCGATAACGTCCAAGCTGCTTGAAGGCGCCATTGAAACGCTTCAAGCTGCCGGCATAGCTGAAAACAATATCGACGTCGCCTGGGTGCCTGGCGCTTTTGAAATTCCATTGGCTGCGGATCAAATGGCCGCCACCAATCGATATGCCGCCGTGCTTTGCCTGGGCGCCGTCATACGCGGCGATACCACCCACGATCAGCACATCAATCGCGCCGTTAGCTTGGGAATCATGGAAGCGAACTTACGACACGGCGCACCGGTCTTGTTCGGCGTGCTTACCTGCGATACGTTCGAACAAGCGGTCCAACGCTCCGGCGGCGGCGCCAAAACCAATTCCGGCAGGGGCAAAAAACCTGTCGAGAACAAAGGCATAGAATGTGCTCAGGCAGCGTTGGAGATGGTCAGCCTGCTGCGGAAGCTTACGCAGAACGATAAACGCTAAACGATAAATGCTAAATCGCAAGCGGAAGCGAGCGCTGAATTGCCTGCCGTTTATCATTTAGCATTTATCGTTTATCGTTTTACAAACAATGGCCAAGCGCACCAAAGCCCGTGAAGTCGCTCTGCAAGTCCTGTATCAGGACGACGTGAATCCCGGCGAAGAGCCGCAGGATCGCTCCGACTTTCTCCGCTCGCGCCTGCGCGAAGACGAAGAACTGATCAGCTTTGCCCAATCGCTCATCGACGGCGTGCGCCGCAACCGTTCGGAACTCGACGCGATGTTGACCAAAACCGCCGACAACTGGAGCCTCGAGCGCATGGCCGCCACCGATCGCAGCCTGTTGCGTTTGGGCGCCTACGAAATCCTGTTCACCGAAACGCCCGGTCCTGTCGCCATCAACGAAGCCGTGGAACTAGCCAAGCGCTTCGGCACGGCCCACAGCGCGCAATTCGTCAACGGCATCCTCGATAAATTCCTGCAAGGACATAGGAAGGAGTAGGAACACGGATGGGTATTTTTAGCCGATCGAAGAAGGCGCCTCCTGCTCCCGCGGAACCTGCTCCGCCGGAAAAAATTCCCGCCGACGAAGAGCAGCCCGATCCTACCGGTGTCGTCGAAGGCGAAGTCGCCGAAGAACTGATCGAAGCTGCAGCGGAAGACGAAGCGCCAGTTGCCGCCGAAACGGCCCCCGAACCCACCAAGCGCCGCGGCATCTTCGCCCGACTCAAGCAGGGGCTCAACAAAACCACGCAACTGCTGCGCACCGACATCCGCGATCTCTTCAAATCCGAAGGCCGGTTGGTCGACGACGCCTTCCTTGAGGATCTGCGGGGCATCCTGGTGCGCACCGACATGGGCCCCGGGGCCGCCAATCAAGTCGCGGAAGAAATCGGCACTCAATTCCGCTCCCGCGTCGTGCACATGAACGAAGTGCTCGACGTCATCAAGCAAAAACTCAAGCAACTGATGGCCCAGGACGAAGCCCCCATTCAAACCGCCGCCGCCGGCCCCACGGTAATCATGGTGTGCGGCGTCAACGGTTCAGGCAAAACCACCAGCATCGCCAAGCTGGCCCAGTGGTTCACCAAGCAAGGCAAGAAAGTGGTGCTGGGCGCAGGCGATACTTTCCGCGCCGCCGCCGTCGAACAACTTGGCATTTGGGGCCAGCGTCTCGGTTGTGAAGTGGTCAAAGGCGCTCCCAAAAGCGATCCCGCCAGCGTCGCCTTCGCCGCCGTGAAACAGACAATCGACTCCGCCGCCGATGTCTGCATCGTCGATACCGCTGGTCGCCTGCAAACGCAACAAAATCTGATGTCCGAACTCAGCAAAATCCACCGCGTCATTGGGAAGCAAATTCCCGAAGCGCCCCACGAAGTTCTGCTGGTGCTCGACGCCACCGCCGGCCAGAACGGCATCAGCCAGGCTCGCGGTTTCTCCGAAGCCGTCAAATGCACCGGCATCGTCCTGGCCAAGATCGATGGCACAGCCAAAGGCGGAGTGATTGTCCCCATCCGTCAGCAATTCGGCCTGCCGGTAAAGCTCGTCGGCGTCGGTGAAAAAGCTGACGATCTGGCCACCTTCCGCCCCGAAGAGTTCGTCGATGCCATGTTCGAGGGGTTAGTCGAACAAACAGCCTGATCCGCGAACAAACCGCACGACCGGCACACTTTAACACACGCCCCCGCACACTTTCTCCAGGCCACACGCCAGGCGCGCACGGTTTCTTCCGCACGCCGGCGCAACTCACCCGCGCCCTAGCGTTCGCGGCCGTGCGCAACGTGCCTTCTGCGTAGCCGCCTCGGTCCTTAGCGCTTGTACCGCGGAGAGAAAGTTTGGCGATAACTCGGCGCAGGTTCGCCCTTTAATTGCAATCCTTCCGCACAAGCCGCACGACTTGTTGCCGCGCGAGCGCATTCTGCGATCGTTCGGCAAACTCCGTAACTTTCAAATGAATTCCTCAAACCGTCGCTTCCGATAGCAAACGTGACAGAGCCGCTGTTCGCATTGCGCGCTCTCTTGCCTGTTTGAGCCGAGCTCATCGGGCATCGCCGAAGGCGTGACGGATTCGCGCCTTCCGAATAGGTCCATCAACGGATTGGAGGTTGGACTATGCGCTACGCTTACTGGGCGATTGCCGTCGCCATGGCCGGAGGCCTATCGACTGCGACGGCTGACGAAGTACCCCCGAATACGCAATCAATCACCGTCACGACCGCTTACGAATACGGCAACTACGATTACTACAACATCGTCGCCTCGTCACCAACGTTAGCTGCGGCGCCAGAAAAAACACCCACCCCCGCGACCGTTCCTGCCCCGCCCCCGGCTGGCGCGTTGCCGTCTTGTGCCGCAACGCAGTCGCAAACAAACAACAACGCAACGTGCGATTCCGCAGATTGCGAATCCTGCCACCATCACCGGGGCGGCATCTTCGGCTGCTGGTTGTTCGATTGCAACGATTGCTGTCCGTTGGATTGCTGCGATGAAGATGCCCACCGCTACTTCGGCGATTGCTGCTCGTTACGCGATCGCGATATCTGCGTCTACGGCTGGTTCGACGGCGGCATCATGGGCAACACCGCCAGCCCTGCCAACCACTTCAATGGCCCCGTCACCTTTACCGATCGCGACGATGGCCAGTTCAATCAGCTATATACCGTCATCGAACGCACCGCGCCTTGCGACAACTGCGGCTGGTTCGTCGGCGGCCGCGTGGATCTGCTCTACGGCAGCGATTACTTCTTCACCACCGCCGCCGGGCTCGACGGCACCGCTGTCGGCAACAATCCGCGTTGGGGCAACAGCTCCGACCGCTACGGCCTGGCCATGCCGCAGTTGTACGTCGAAACCGACTACAACGACCTGAAAATTAAATGGGGCCACTTTTACACCATCATTGGCTACGAAGAAGTGCCCGCAGTCGATAACTTCTTCTATACGCACAGTTACGTGAAGCAGTATGGCGAGCCGTTCACGCACACCGGTATCCTCGCCAGCCGCCCCATGAACGACCAGTGGACCTGGTACGCGGGGATCGATAACGGCTGGAACGCCTTCGATTGCAACAGCCGCGCCAACTTCTTGGGCGGCCTTAGCTACTGCAACGACGACTTGGGCAGCCTCGCCTTCGCCATTCAAACCGGCGGCGAAAGCGATTTCAACATCCCCGGCATCGGCCCATATTCCAACCGCACGATCTACAGCCTCGTTTGGTCGCGCAATTTGAACAGCCGCTGGACCTATGTGCTGCAGCACGATCTGGGCATTCAATCGGAAACGCTGGGCTTTAATGCCGTGAATAGCCCGCATGCCGATTGGTACGGCATCAACCAATACTTGTTCTATCGCATCAACTGCCGCTGGACATTCGGGTGGCGTTTCGAATGGTTCGACGATCCGGAAGGGTACGTGGTCACCGGCCTGCGCCCCGGCAACACCGACGCCATGTATCGCTTTCCCGGCAGCTTTTACGAAACCTCGCTGGGCTTCAACTACAAGCCCAACGCGAACATCATCATACGCCCCGAAATCCGTTACGACTGGTATACCGGCCCCGGCGGCTTCCGCGCCCCCAACGTGTTCGGCCCGCTGCCCAACCAGCCGTTCAACGACAATTTCGACAAGAACCAATTCCTGATAGGTGTCGATGGGATCGTGCAGTTTTAGTTGATCGGCACGGACGTCGATTGAATTGGATGACCGCAATCGCAGCCCGATGGTCACAACACCATCGGGCTGCGTTGTTTTTTGTAGGCCACACGCCGCGGAGCGGTTGATAAATTCCTCTTGGGGAATGGGGCGAATCGCCGCACTCTTGTTAGCTGATCCAAACTTCACTACGATCAGCGCCATGAAACTGATCATCGCCATCATCCAGCCGAGCAAGCTGGAAGCGGTCAAAGCCGCCCTCACCGAAGTCGAAGTCTTCCGCCTCACCGTGATGGATGTCCAAGGCTTCGGCCGCCAGAAGGGCCATTCGGAGGTTTACCGCGGCCACGAAATCAGCGTGAACCTGCTCCGCAAAGTGCAACTGCAAATTGCCGTGAACGAAGAATTCGTCGAGCCCACGGTGAACGCGATCATCAAGGGAGGGCGGACCGGAGAAACCGGTGAAATCGGCGACGGCAAAATCTTCGTTCTGCCGCTGGAAGATTGCATCCGCATCCGCACCGGCGAACGGGGCGGCGAAGCGATCTAACTCTTAGCAACGTCGCTGGCGACACGCTCCGCCCGCGGCCACCTTCTACACAGCGCTATCCCGCCAAAGTACAGCCCCACCAGCGGCAGCGCCATCATCAACATGCTCTGCGGATCCGGCGAAGGGCTCAACAACATCGCCAACACGAAAATCGCCAGCACCGCCACCCGCCACTGCGATACGTACGACCCGACCGTGAACACGCCGATCCGTTCCAGAAACAACATCACCAGCGGCAATTGAAAACTCACGCCGAATGCCAGCGGCATCAACAGCACAAAGCTCAGCCACTCGCTAATTCGCGGCGTAATTCCGATGCCCAGCCAGGCGTTGAACTGAAACAAAAACCTCAGCACCACCGGGAACACAGCAAAAAAAGCCAACAACACGCCGCCGATGAACAATGCCAAACTGAACGGCAAGAACACGTGCACATAATGCCGTTCGCGCAGATACAATCCCGCGGCAACAAATGTCCACAACTGATAAAACACCCAGGGGCTCGATAACACCACGCCCACCAATAGCGAAGCCTTCATGTACACCATGAACGCCTCGAGCGCATTCATCCCCACCACCTGCGTTACGTCCGCAGTCTTCCGCCAAATCTTTAGCGGCAGCAAATTCTGACTGCCCGCCGCCTGCGGCACGGTTTGATTCGTCACCACGCTTCCCGCTGCTACGGCTGGCTGCGCGAATTCGTTGGGAAACTTCTCGCGCAGCGATTGCATGATGCTCTGCGGATCGACGAACACCTCGTCGAACACCATGTGCTGCGCGCGAATGTGTTCCAATTGCTCGGGCGGAATCTGCCCCCCAAATTGTTCGCGCAGCTTTTCCTCGTTTTGCGCCTCGTAGAACTTCTCCAGAGCCGAAGTCAGGGGCGTCTGAATAAACCGCACCACGTACTGCCCGATGCACAGCCCCACGGCAAATCCAATCGCCAACCCGAAGATCGCCTTCCACAAGCAAATGCGCAGCTCCCCCAGGTGTTCCCCGAAGGACATCACCGACTTGCGAAACAATTCGTCGTCTGCTGATGTTGGCATGGGGCTAGTGTGTCTAACATTTTCCGGCCCGCCGCAAGCCGGGGGGCCGCCAAATAGGCACTAACTGTCCGGTCTAACGCAAATTTAGTTTCCCTAAACCCCCGCTGCGCATATATTAAAAGGCGCAGGCCGGGCCCTCCCGCCCTCAATTTGCCTTATCCTCGTCCCCAACGGCCTGCATAACCGTCAGCATCGAACTGAACGGCTATCCTGGCGACATAGAATTCATTGGAGGGTTCTAGACGCCGCTCGACAACTTCACCGGCCCCTTACCGTGTCCGACAGGAGGTGCAATATGTTGGCGAAGATGATTTCGAAGGAATGGCTCTGGATCGCAGTCGGAACCGCCGCTTTAGTCATGATCGCGGCCAGCACTGCGGCAGCTCAATCCAGCGTGCCGGTGCAGTTTGCTGTGCAAACTAACTCCGGTGCGGCGAGCACTCCTGTTCGCACCGCAATTTACTCCACGAACGACAAGCCCCACGTTGAACTTGCCCGATGGGGCTGGGGTTGGGGTCGTCCCTACCGCGCCTACTACTACGGCAGCCCGTACTACAGCTACTACACTCCACCGTACTACAGCTATTACTCGTCGCCTTACTACACCTACTACGACAGTCCGTACTACGCCGGCTACTCCTCTGCGCCGTACACCGCGTACTACTCTAGTGCGCCCGCATATTATTCTGGCTACGCGCCGTACACCACGTACTACGCGCCGGCCCCGTACGTCAGCTACTACAACGGCAGTCCGTACGGATACTACTATTATCCGCGCCGCTATTACGCTCCCGGCTACTATTACTATCGCTGGTAGTCGATTAGCGATTTGATCCACCGGAGGGCCACGCCCTCCGGAAAATTTCTCGCGCACCCTGCGCTTACCTTGCCGCGCGCCTAAACGCCTCTGGCAAGAATTCCAGCAAATCGCTGGCGATCATCGACGTCTGCCCCAGCGCTGCCGCCGCCAAATCTCCAGCCATCCCATGCACGTATACGCCCAACTGCGCCGCCGCAAACGGCGACAAATTTTCTCCTACTAGCGCCGAGATGATTCCCGTTAGCACGTCGCCGCATCCGCCGGTCGCCATCCCGGGGTTTCCAGTTGTGTTCTCATAGAAATCGTGCCCGTCGGTCACAATCGTGCGATGGCCTTTCAGCACCACGATGATGTTTCCCCGAATGGCCAGATCCTTTGCCCGTTCCACACGCTCCTGTGGAATCAATTTCGGTATGCCCACCAGCCGCGCAAATTCCCCGGGATGCGGCGTCACAATTCGCGGCCCGGCGTGCCGCGGAAATAAATCGGGCTGCGTTGCCAACGCATTCAGCGCATCGGCGTCGAACACCATCGGTTGCGCGAACTCCAGCCACATCCGTCCCACCAAATAATCTACGTCCGGCGTGTGCTGCATCCCCGGGCCGCATCCAATCGAAGTGCACTTGGTCGCCACCTCCGCAATCCGGCGATGCGCCGCCTTGGCGATCCGCCCTTGTTCATCCGCCGGCAATGGCACGGTCATATAGGAAGGTTCGAAACTGGCAACCGTCGGCTGGCACACATCGGCCGTGGCAATCGTCACCAACCCAGCGCCGCTGCGTAGCGCCCCTTTGCCGGCCAACCCCATCGCGCCGGCCATCCCGCGCGATCCGCCGACTAACAGCACATGACCGAACATGCCTTTGTGGCTGTCAGCCATCCGCGGCGGAAGTTTTGGAAGATTGGTAATTGGCATACGGATTTCGATGCTCGACGAATCGTTACTTCCGCTTGCGGCTTAACGGAATCCACCACCCAAGTATGAAGCGCCCCCGCCGCCATGCGCGTCCCAACATGAATTGCCGCTTACCGCACGCGCCGATTATGCCGATCGTGCCGCCCGCTTCGCGATCAACCCGGCGACATAGCCCCCCTTGAACCCGGCATCCACATTCACCACGGTAACATTCGCGGCACAACTGTTGAGCATCGTCAGCATCGCCGCCAGCCCGCCGCAATTGGCCCCGTAGCCCACGCTGGTCGGCACCGCAATCACCGGGCAATCCACATGCCCACCCACCACGCTCGGCAGCGCACCTTCCATCCCGGCAACGACAACAACCGCATCCGCATCTTTCAGCAAATGCAGCCGCTCTTGCAACCGGTGCGGCCCCGCCACGCCGACATCCTGAACCAGCGTCGCTTCGATACCCATCCACGATAAAGTTTCGCGGGCTTCTTCGGCCACCGGCAAATCCGAAGTGCCGGCCGTCACAATTGCCACGCGGCCTGTCGATCTGCTTGGAGGAGTCTCTGAATTCGCCATTCGTAGCGTCCGCGCCACCGAGTTGTATCGGGCGGCCGGAAACTTTTTTTGTAAGTCCGCCGCCATCTCCGGCGCCAAGCGCGTCACCAGCGCATCAATTTTCTCGCTGGCCATCCGCGCCAGCGTCTTCTCCAACGCCGCTAGGCTCTTCCCCTCGCCGTACACCACCTCCGGAAACCCGCACCGCCGCGAGCGATCCAAATCCAACTGCACATCATCCAAATCGGCCGTCTTCGGCCGCGCCAACTCGCGCAAAAACTGATCCAGCGACATTTCCCCTTTATGCAACCGTTCGGCCAGGTTTTCCATGCGATTCTTTTCCATGGATGTATCGTACCGCTTCAGATAAACCTTTTCGATGGCCCCGCGATCTCACCTTGCTTACCCGCACGCAAAGTGTTAGCAATTTGTCATCTATGGACCGCCACGCCGACCGCCGCAATCGCCTCCGCAAAGCGCTCAAAAAAACCAAAGCCGATGCGCTGCTGGTCACCAACTTCATCAACGTCACCTACCTCACCGGCTTCACCGGCGACGATAGTTACCTGCTCGTCGCGCCCAAAAACGAAATCGTCATCAGCGACGCGCGCTACACCACCCAACTCGAAGAAGAATGCCCGGGTGTCGAAACCATCATTCGCGGCCCAGGGCAGGGGATGCTTCCGGCGATCGAAAAGCTGGCCAAGCAAGCCAACCTTTCTCGCCTCGGCATCGAAGCCAACTCGATGACTGTCGCCCTCCGCGAGTCACTGGCCCACCAGCTCAGCCGTCTCGAACTCGTCCCCACTAACGGCCTCGTCGAAGAACTGCGCCTCTCGAAAGACAAGCACGAAGTCGCCCAAATTCGCCGCTCGGCCGAGTACGCCCAGCAAGCTTTCGAAACCGTTCGCAAGCTCATCCATCCCGAGCAAACCGAAAAAGAAATCGCCGATGCCCTGGAGCATCAAATGCGCCGCGCCGGCGCCACCGGCGCCAGTTTCCCTTCCATCGTCGCCGTCGGCGACCGTGCCGCCTTGCCCCACTATCGCCCGCACAACCGCCGCATTAGCGAAGCGCCCTTCGTGCTCATCGATTGGGGCGCCATGGGGCACGGCTACGCAAGCGACTTGACGCGCGTTCTGGTGACCGGTAAAATCCCGCCCAAACTCGAACGCATCTATGGAGTTGTGCTCACCGCGCAAGAGCGTGCCATCGAGACAATCAAGCCGGGCCTCACCTGCGAGCACGTCGATAGCGTCGCTCGCGGCGTGATCGAAAAGGCGGGTTTCGGCAAACAATTTGGTCACGGATTGGGTCACGGCATCGGGTTGGAAATTCACGAGGCCCCAAGGCTAACCAAGGGACAATCGGTAAAGCTCAAGCCGGGCATGGTGGTCACGGTTGAACCAGGGATCTATCTGCCGGGCTTCGGCGGCGTGCGAATCGAAGATGACGTGCTGGTCACACGCACCGGACACGAAGTGCTCACCAGCCTCCCCAAACAATGGGAAGATGCAATCCTCGCCTGACCGCGAACGTTTAGTTTCGGCTTCGGCCGCAAAGAGATAGCCAACATGCCCAATCCGCCCAGCAGCTCCAAAAACGGCGGCGACATCTTCGACGTCAAGAAAGTCCGCCAGCTCATCGAGCTCATGAAAGAGCACGACCTGGCGGAAATCGATCTCAAGCAGGGTGAGCAGCGCGTTAAAATCAAACGTGGCGGCGAACCGGTCATCGCTGGCTTTGCTCCCCCCGTCGCCGCCGCGCATGCCCCGGCTGCATCCAACTCAACCGGCGCCAAAGCGGCCGAAGCCGCTGCTGACGCGCACCTGGCCGTCATCAAAAGCCCGATGGTTGGCACCTTCTATTCCTCACCAAATCCCGAATCGCGCGCCTTCGTCAAAGTCGGCGATCACGTCGGCCCCGAAACCATCATCTGCATCATCGAAGCGATGAAAGTGTTCAACGAAATCCCCGCGGAAATATCCGGCCGCGTCGCCGCCGTGCTCGTCGAAAATGGCGCCGCCGTCGACTTCGGCCAGCCGCTTTTTAAAATCGATACGCGCAAGTAGGGTTCTTCGCCGAGCGATGTTCAAACGTATTCTTGTGGCCAATCGCGGAGAGATCGCGCTGCGGATCATCCGCGCTTGCCGCGAGTTGGGCATCGAAACGGTGGTCATCTTCAGCGAAGCCGACCGCGGCTCGCACTACCTCGACCTGGCCGACGAAAAATATTGCGTCGGCGGCCCCAAAACCGGCGATAGTTATCTCAAGATCGACCGCGTGATCAGCGCCGCCGAAATCGGCAACGTTCAAGCCATTCATCCCGGGTACGGTTTCCTCTCCGAGAATGCGCACTTCAATGAAGTCTGCCGCAGTTGCAACATCGACTTCATCGGCCCCACGCCCGAAGCGATGGCTAAGCTGGGCGACAAAAACTCCGCCCGCCAAATGGCCAAGTCGGCCAAGGTGTCCGTCGTGCCCGGCAGTGAAGGTCTGATCCAAAACGAAAAAGACGCCGTCCGGCTGGCGCACGAAATCGGTTTCCCGGTGCTCATCAAAGCCACGGCCGGCGGTGGTGGCCGCGGCATGCGCGTGGCCGCCAACGATCTCGCCCTCAAAAGCGCCCTGCAGCAGGCCGCCGTTGAAGCCGAGGCCGCCTTCGGTAACGCCGGCATTTACATGGAACGGTATATCGAGCGGCCTCGCCACGTCGAAGTGCAAGTGCTCGCCGACCATCATGGCAACGCCGTGCACCTATTCGAGCGCGAATGCTCCACGCAGCGCCGCCATCAGAAGTTGATCGAGGAAAGCCCCGCCGCCCACCTCACGCCGGAAGCCCGAAAAGCGATGTGCGAGGCCGCCGTCCGCCTTATCCAAACCGCCGGTTATACCAACGCCGGCACGGTGGAATTCATCGTCGATCAATCCGGCAATTTTTATTTCATCGAAGTCAACGCCCGCATCCAGGTCGAACACCCCGTCACCGAAATGGTCACCGGCATCGATTTGATCAAGGCGCAAATCCGCGTCGCGTCGGGCGAAAAACTTTGGTTCACGCAGGACGAGGTTCAGCAGCGCGGCGCCGCCATCGAATGCCGCATCAATGCCGAAGACCCCAAACGCAACTTCCAGCCGTGCCCCGGCAAGATCGAGCAGCTCATCGCCCCGGGCGGCTTCGGCGTCCGTTGGGATTCCCACACCCACAGCGGTTACACGGTTTCACCCTATTACGATTCGATGATCGGCAAGCTCATCGTGCATCAGCCCACGCGCGACGCCGCCATCGACACCATGCAGCGCGCCTTGATGGAACTGCGCGTGGAGGGAATCAAAACCACCGTGCCCTTGCATTTGGAAATCCTCGGCCACACCGCGTTCCATGAATGCAAAATCGACACCACCTTCGTCGAACGCACTTTCCTGAGCTAGCAACGCTCAACTCTGGCCCTCGCCCTCGCCTCTCGTCCCTCGCCTCTTCCTCTCCTCCCCCAGCCCCTCATATACTAGGCGGCCATGACCAGCCCGCTTTCCAGCCCCGCCCACCCTCAAACGCCCATCCATCGCGTGGGCATCGTCTTCGCCGGCGGTCCCGCTCCCGCCGCCAACGCCGTCATCTCCGCCTCCGCCGATTCCTTCATGCGCAATAACATCGAGGTGTTGGGCATCCTCAACGGCTACTCGAACCTCGTGCAATTCATGCCCGACCGACCGCTGCAAGAAGGGTCTGGCCGCGATTACATCGCCATCACCCCGCGCATGATGCGCCGTGTCCGCAACTCGCAGGGCATCCTCATCGGCACTTCGCGCGCCAACCCGGGCAAATATGTCTCGCATGTGCGCCATCTCGACGATCCCGAGAAAGTCAAACCGCTGCGCACCGTTTACGACGCGCTTAGTTCGCTGCGCATCGACGCCATGATCTCGATCGGCGGCGACGACACATTGAAAACTGCCAACAAGCTCAAGCTGTTCCAGGATCGCCTGCCAGCCGGCTCCAAGCGCATCCCCATTGTCCATCTGCCCAAAACCATCGACAACGATTACACCGGCATCGATTTCACGTTCGGCTACTTCACCGCTGTCGACACCCTGGCGAACGAAATTCGCAATCTGCTGCACGACGCGGAAGCCTCCGGCAGCTACTACCTCACCGAAACCATGGGCCGCAGCGCCGGCTGGCTCGCTTACGGCGCGGCCATCGCCGGCGAAGCCAGTCTGGTAATTAGCATCGAAGATCTCCACGGCCAATACGAAACCACCGAGGAATTCGTCAACGAGCAAACTGGCGAAAAATCGACGCGCACCATCATGAACGTCGATCAGGTGATTAAGCGGATCGTCAAAACCATGCGTGCCCGCTTCGAGAAGGAAGGCAAGAAATACGGCGTGATCGTCGTCGCCGAAGGCCTTTCCGAATATCTACCCACTGCCTTCCTGAAAGATATCCCGCGCGATGAGCATGGCCACATCTCCGTCTCGCAGGTGAACCTGAACCGCCGCTTCGCACGCCTGGTATCCGACGAATACAAAAAGCAAACGGGCCAGGATCGCCGCGTCATCGGCCTGCAGCTCGGCTACGAAGCCCGCTGCGCCAAGCCGCACGCCTTCGATGTCATGCTCGGCAGCCAGCTTGGCGTCGGCGCTTACCGCGCCCTAGTCGAACAGCGTCTCGACGGCGTGATGGTTTCTGTCGAAGGGCAACTCAAGCTGGTTTATCGCAAATTTGAGGACCTGATCGACCCGCAATCCCTGATCACGCACACGCGCTTCATCGATCTCGATTCCGACTTCCACAAACTCGCCCGCTTCCTCGAGACTGACGTCGACGACTAACAAGCTTTTAGCCGTTAGCGATTAGCCATTAGCTAGCTCAAAGCTAACCGCTAATAGCCAACAGCTATTCGCTCAGCGTCCCCTTCGTGCTGGGCACTCCGGTCATCCGCGGATCATTCTCCACCGCCATCCGCAGCGCCCGCGCCGTGGCTTTGAAAATCCCTTCGGCAATGTGATGCGCGTTGCGCCCGTGATGCAGAATCACGTGCAAATTCATCAGCGCGTTGGCCGCCACCGCTTGCCAGAAATCCTCGACCAGCTCGCTATCGAACTCGCCAATCTTCTTTGAACGAATCGGCGCCTGAAACACCAGCGCATACCGCCCGCTCAAATCGATGGCGGTCGTCACCAGCGTCTCTTCCATCGGCAGCGTGAAGAAACCATAGCGCCGAATTCCTTTCTTATCACCTAGCGCCTTTCTTAGCGCCTGGCCGATCGAAATCCCCACGTCTTCCACCGTGTGGTGCTGATCGACGTGCAAGTCTCCCTTCGCCTGCACGTTCAGATCGATCGACGAATGCTTCGCTAACAGCGTCAGCATGTGATCGAAGAAGCCGACCCCGGTGACAATCTTGCTCTTGCCCGTGCCGTCGAGATTCAACTCCACGCGCACGTTTGTCTCGTCGGTCTTGCGTTCGATCTTTGCTTTGCGAGCCATGGCGGGTAATCGAGCAGGGCAGGGGGCTTCGGCAGGCTTCTATACCATACCTTGCAACAAGGCCAGCAACCGGTCGATCTGTTCGTCGGTTCCCACCGAAATCCGCAAGCCATCCCCCCAGGCTGCATAGTCCATGTATCGCACCAGCACGCCAGCCGTCTTCAGTTGCTCGTAAATCCGCTTCGCCGGCGATTTCGGATGAGTGCACCACACGAAATTCGACTGCGAATCGACCGCGTCGAAACCCAATTTCCGCAACCCTGCTACCAGCCGCGTACGCGTCGCAATCACTTTCGCCCGATTCTCCGCCAGCCACGCCTGATCGTCGATCGCCGCTGTTGCCCCCGCAATCGAAAGCGAATCGCAATTGTAAGAATCTTTCACCTTCACCAATTGCTCGATAATCTGCGGCTGCGCCACCACGAAACCAAACCGCAGCCCCGCCAGCGCGTACGATTTGCTCAACGTGCGCGTCACCAAAATCTTCTCCGTCTCCTTCACCAGCGACATGCAATTCGTGTCGGCGAAATCCACGTACGCCTCATCCACAACCAAAGGGCAGGGCAGGGCATCCGCAATCACCCGCACACGATCAGGCGAAATCATCGTTCCCGAAGGACTATTCGGATTCGGCAAATACGCCAGCTTCAATCGCGCTCGCGGCTTCGAAAAATCATCCCCCAGCGACCAATCCTTCGCAAACCGCACTTCCTCCGCCTCCGCCCCCTGCAGTTGTGCCAATGTCTTGTACAAGATGTAACTTGGATACGGCAGCCGCAAGCAATCTCCCTGGCCCACGAACGCCCGCGTGATGATCGTCAGCAAATCGTCGCTGCCGTTGCCGCACAAAATCCAATTCGGCTCCACGCCCAACAACTTCGCTGCGCGCTCGCGAAATGCGCCGGCCATCGGATCGGGATACTTTTGCAGCCCCATTTTGATCGCCGTGCCAATCGCCCGTTGCACCGCACGCGATGATGGATACGGATTCTCATTCGTGTTGAGCTTGACGACGCTTCCTTCGCGCGGCTGCTCGCCCGGTACATACCCCTGCATCCCCAAAATTTCCGGTCGAATGTACGACGTCATAATTCAATTCTTCTTCTTTCGCACATCCACGCTCGCCTTATGCGCCGTTAATCCTTCTTTGTCCGCCAACAAACAAATATCTTCCGCCAGCGCCGCCAACCCTTTCTCATTGAGCGCAATCACGCTCCCGCCGCGCAGGAAATCATTCGCGGTCAGCCCCGCCGCAAATCGCGCGGTGCCGCCGGTCGGCAACACGTGCGAAGGCCCCGCAGCATAATCTCCTGCCGCCACTGGGCTGTGGTGTCCCAAAAACGCCGCCCCGGCATGCGGAATCTTTTCCAGCAACTGCTCCGCATTCGCCGCCGCGATGTGCAAATGCTCCGGCGCAATCTCGTCCGCCAGCGCGCACGCCTCGTTCGCATCGCGCGCCAAGATCAACGCCCCAAACTGCTCCAAGCTTTGCCGCGCCAAATCGCCGCGCGCTAGATGCGCGGTCTGTTTTTCTAATTCGTTCGCCACCGCATCGACCAGCGCCGCGCTCCAGGTAATCAGCACTCCCGAACCCGGCGAGTGCTCCGCTTGTGCAATCAAATCCGCCGCCACGAAGTCGGCTTGCGCGGTTTCATCCGCCACCACCACCACTTCACTCGGCCCCGCAATCGAATCGATATCCACTTCCCCAAACACATACCGCTTCGCCAGCGCTACAAACAAATTCCCCGGCCCCACAATTTTGTCAACCTTCGGCACCCCCTCGACGCCATACGCCAGCGCCGCCACGGCCTGCGCGCCCCCCATCCGATAAACCTCCGTCACCCCCAACTCGTGACACGTCGCCAGCAAATCCTGGTTGTACGCCCCGAATTTCGTCGGCGGCGCCACAATCGCCAACTCCTTCACGCCCGCCGCCTGCGCCGGCACCGCCGTCATCAACACTGTCGAAGGATACGCCGCCGCTCCCCCCGGCACGCAAATCCCCACGCGCGCAAGCGGCAAATACCGCTGCCGCAAATACCCACCTCCATCCGGCATTTCCACGCGCACGTCTTTCTGCAAAATCACGCGCTGAAATCGCAAAATATTTTCTCGAATCCGCCGCACCGCGGCCATGAATTTCGCATCGGCTTTCGCATGCGCCGCCGCCAATTCCGCCGCCGGCACACGAATCGTCTCCGCCTTTAGCTCCGCCTTGTCGATCCGCGCCGAATAATCCAGCACCGCCGCCAATCCCTTCGCGCGCACCTCCTCGCATATTCTCTCCACCACCTGCTGCGGCGAAAGCGCCTCGCCAAACACCTCGATCGTCCGCCGCCGACCCGCTTCGCTCACGATATTCCCGCGCTGGCTCAACCGCGCGCGCAAATCTGCCAGCGCCCCGCGCACGTCGCCGCGCCGCGTGTCGATTCGCAACAACTTAAACGATTCCGCCATGTCCTATACTTTCCTACCGCCGCGCCCGCTCTCGTATAGACACCCTGCAGCCGTTGGGGTTCAATTGCCGTCGCGGCTATTGTGACGGCCCGGCGTTGGCCCGGAAAGGGCGACTATGCAACTCATTTTACAATTCCTTAAACTTTCGCTGCCGTTGCGAATCGTCCTTCTATCGGTCGCCGGCGCCTTCCTCGGCGCCGCCGTCAATCTGGGAATCTATCGTCTCGCCTACTGCCGCCGCCGCTTCAGCCCTTGGTGCCGCACGCGCGGCATCGTTCCGCCGCGCACTTGGATCGATCGCATCCCGATCATCGGCTGGTCTCGCCTGGAGCGCGAATCGTCGGTTCACGGCACTGGTTTCTGGATTCGCCCGATGCTCATCGAGCTGGCCTTTGCGGTCTTTGTTCCCTGGCTCTATTGGTGGGAAGTCGAGCGGCACTCGCTAGTCGTCTTTCCCGTCGCACCCGATATCGTTTCGCTCGACATCTATGCAAAGGCCGTGTTGTTCTGCCAGTTCGCCGCTCACGTCGCACTCCTGGTCATCCTGGCGGTCGCCACGTTCATCGATATCGACGAACAGACCATCCCCGACGCTGTCACCGTGCCCGGAACACTGCTGGCTTTGGCACTCGCAGTTCTGTGCCCCGCAGGCACGTTGCCCTGGCTGGAACAGATCATCCAAAATCAACAATTCAGATATGTCCTGCAGCCGCTGCGCTTCGACACCCCCGACGTTGCCGCCGCGTTCCTCGGTGGGCTCATTTCGCTTGCCGTCGCAATTTTTTGCTACTTGGATTGGTGCCTCGCCCTGTTGCCCCGCCGCTGGCGCCTCGGCGTCGGACCAGCCAAAGCCTGGCGCATCATGTGGCGCCGCATCTTCGCCCGCACCGAATGGAAATGGGTGCTTCCCATGGCCGCCCTCGGCTGCATCGCCATCGCTTTCTTCTGGACGCGCGACGGCCTGCGCTGGCATTCGCTCGTGTCCGCGCTGATCGGCATGGCCGGCGGCGCCGCCGTCATCTGGACCATTCGCTTCATTGCCAGCTTCATCCTCCAGCGCGAAGCGATGGGCTTCGGCGACGTCACCCTGATGGCCATGATCGGCGCTTTCCTCGGTTGGCAACCGATGATGATTATCCTCTTCTTCTCTCCGTTCGCCGCGATGGTGATCGGCATCTTGCAATGGCTGCTGATCCGCGACAACGTCATCGCCTTCGGCCCCTTCCTCAGCCTGGCAACCGTCGGCGTTCTGATCTGTTGGGGCTCCATCTGGGAATATTCCCACCAAATGTTTGAAATCCACTGGCTTGTCCCCTCCGCCTTCATCCTCTGCCTCCCAGCGATGGTGATCCTCCTCTTAATCGTCCGCGTCCTCCGTCGCACACTCATCGGCTAACACCGGTATTCTGCCTTCCGCCTACCGCACCCACGCCATGCTATATTTCCGCATGGGAAAATTGTTTGAAACCATCACGGATTTGCCCGCCGCCGCCGAAACGCTGCGCCGCCGCCGCTACGGCGTGATCGAAACCCGCGACGGCCAATTCGTGGCCGTCCATCTTCGCCCCTGGCCAAAGTTCGTGTCGATCTTCAGCGTGCTTTTCGGCCAGTGGTATCACAAACATGTTCGCGGCGATCGGCTGTGGCTGTACTACAATCAGCCGCGCCGCCACACGCAATTTATCGCGTTGAAATACATCGTCTCCGCGCGCAATACTTCCTGGGCAACCTTTATGCAGTCGCTGCGCGTCCTCGACAAAATCGCGCACATCAAGCGCACCGATGCCCTCTTGTGCGACGCCGCCAACCTCCGCCTCACCCCGCGCCTGCTAGCACGCCTCGGCTGGCAGCCCCACGCCAAAAGCCGCTGGCACCGTAATTACATCAAGCGGTTCTGCAGCAGCTCCTCACAACCGACGCAAAATCGCATAAGCCGCTCAACGCTTGCAGCGACTGCAACCTGACTCCTGTCTCAGGTTCCGGTCTCGCCGCCAACTGCCCTTGCAGCGTTAAAATCCCCCCGCTATCATCCCGCCCCAATTGCCTCCGGCAGAAAACTGTCGGTCTCAATCTCGTCTTATCTCACGTCTCGTCGGTCCGTTTTTCCAAGGAGTGCGCCATGCCGGGCGTCTGCCGGCTATCTGCTGTTGCGCTGCTTTTGCTGGCCGCGATCGGTTGTCAGCAAAATCCCAACGTTGCTGCGCAGCAAGCGCCGTTCCAACAACAGCAGTTGGCAATGATGCAACGCCAACAGGAATTGGCCAGCCGCTCCAGTTCGCTGGATGTCGATAACCAGGAGCTGCAATCCAAGCTCGCCCAGGCGCAGCAGCAGAACCATTTGCTGCAAGACCAGGTGAACGTGATGCGCGATCAGCTCAACAGCACCACGCAGCAGTTGGCCCAGGCGCACGAAACGCAACTCAACAGCGAACAGCAAGCCCGTGGTCTCATGGCTTCCTTGCAGAAGCGCAGCGCCGGCTCGATCACCGCCAACAGCAGCCTTTCGCGCAGCTTGCCTTCGATCGCTATCCCCGGCATCGAAGTGCGCCAGGATGCCGACGTGGTCCGCGTCGAAATCCCTGCCGACAAACTGTTCAACACCGGCACGGCCCAGCTCCGCTCCGACGCCCCCATGCTGTTGGACACCATCGCCAGCGAATTGCAGCGCAGCTACTCGAATCAAATCATCGGCATCGAAGGCCACACCGACACCGACAACCCGCCCCCAGGCTGGACCTCCAACCAACAGCTTTCCACCTCTCGCGCCAGTTCGGTACTCGACTACCTCACTTCGCGCTCTCACATGAAGCCGCAGCAACTATTCTTGGTCGCGCACGGCTCCAACCATCCCGTGGTTTCCAACGCCTCGCTGCAAGGCAAAGCCCGCAACCGCCGCATCGAACTAGTCGTGTACCCCGAATCGTGGCAAAAGTAGACGCGGGGCGACAGACAAGCAGCAAATAAATAATCCAAGCCCAGGGGCACTAACCCCTGGGCTTTTTTACGCGCGGTCCAACCTGCCGCAAAGCCCTCGCCACCGCTAAAATTCATCAGCCGCGAACCGCCGACATTCGCACTATGTCACTATTCATCAGACACCCGAACCCTGAACCCCGAACCCTGCGTTAATGATCGCCATCATCGACTACCAAATGGGCAACCTCCGCAGCGTCCAAAAGGCGCTCGAGCGCGTCGGCCACCCAGCCACCATCACCAGCGACGCTCGCGAAATCGCCCGCGCCGATAAAATCATCCTTCCCGGCGTCGGCGCCTTCGAAGATGCCATCGCCGAACTCCGTCGCCGCGATCTGGTCGGCCCCATCAAAGATGCCGTCGCCGCCAACAAGCCCTTTCTCGGCATCTGCCTCGGCCTGCAGTTGCTCTTCGACGTCGGCTACGAAAACGGCACGCACGAAGGTCTCGGCATCCTCCCCGGCGAGGTCGTCCGCTTCAACGTGCCCACCGAACTCAAAGTCCCACACATGGGCTGGAACGCGCTTTCGATCCGCAACCGCCCACCGCTGCTGGCCGGCCTCGCCGAAGGCACGCACGTTTACTTCGTCCACTCCTACTATGTGAAGCCGCGCGACGCCTCCGTCATCGCCACCGAAACCGACTACGGCGGCCGCTTCTGCTCCATGATCTGGCGCGGCAACCTCTTCGCCACCCAATTCCACCCCGAAAAAAGCCAATCGGATGGCCTGCAAATCCTCCGCAACTTCGGCCAGCTCTAGTCCCTGTTCCTCTCCGTGCCTCCGCGTCACCGCGGTGAATGCCCGGCCACTTGCACACCCCCCGCCCCCTGTGCCATATTTCGATTTTCTGTACCCGAATTCGGCACTTCGCTGGGGGAGTTCTTTCACCCATGCAGATTTGGCCTGCTATCGATTTGCGCGGCGGCAAATGCGTTCGCCTCCAACAGGGGGACTACGGCCGTGAAACCGTCTTCGACGACGATCCCGCCGCCGCCGCCCGCCGGCTCGTAAGCGAAGGGGCCCAGTGCCTGCACCTCGTCGATCTCGACGGCGCCCGCGATGGCCAAGTCGCAAACCTCCAGGCCATTAAATCGATCCTCGCCGCAGCCCGTGTACCCTGCGAACTCGGCGGTGGCATCCGCGACGAACAAACCATCGGCCAACTGCTCGATCTGGGCCTCGCGCGCCTCGTGATCGGCACCAAAGCGCTCAAAGAGCCCGATTGGTTCCGCACCGTCGCCCGCAAATACTCGCACAAGCTGGTGCTCGGCATCGACGCCCGAGATGGCAAAGTCGCCACCGAAGGCTGGCTGCAAACCAGCAGCACCTCGGCCATCGACTTGGCCAAACAGTTCGATGGCGAGCCGCTGGCCGCCCTCATCTACACCGACATCGCCCGCGACGGCATGCTCGCCGGCCCCAACCTTGCCGCCATGAAAGCGATGCAACAGGCCGTGCGCACGCCGGTCGTCGCCTCCGGTGGCGTCTCATCCGCCGCCGACGTCGCCGCGCTGGCTGCCATCCCCATGGCCGGCTGCATCATCGGTCGCGCCCTGTACGAAGGCAAAATCACAATGGCCGACGCGCTGACCGCCGCCCGGCCGCTGGCTGCACACAATTAGGAAACAAAAACACCGCAAGGAATTTCAGATATGGCCAAATACAAAATCGAAGATCTCCGCAACGTCGCCATCTGCGGTCACGGCTCCTCCGGCAAAACCTCGCTGATCGACAAGCTCCTGAATGTCACCGGCGCCGTGACCCATCCCGCCAGCGTCGATAACGGCACCAGCGTCTGCGATTTCGACGACGAAGAAAAGCACCACAAGTACTCGATCGAAGCCGCGCTCGTGCACTTCGACCACGGCGGCAAACACTTCAATTTCATCGACACCCCCGGCTATCCCGATTTCATCGGCCAGGCCATCGGCGCCCTGCGCGCCGTCGAAACCGTCGCCATCGCCGTCAACGCGCATTCCGGCATCGAGGTGAACACCCGCCGCGTGTTTCAGGAAGCCGGCAAGGCGGGCTTGGGCCGCATCGTGGTCATCACAAAGATGGACACCGAAAACATCGATTTCCCCAAGCTCGTCGCCAACATTCAAGACATGTGGGGCAAAGCCTGTGTGCCGTTGAATGTGCCCCTGGGCGCCGGCCACGATTTCAAAGGCGTCACCAGCACCCTCAAGCCGCCCGCCGACGCCCCCGGCGCGCTAATGAACCCGGCCGAAGTGAACCAATCGCTCATCGAAACCATCGTCGAAACCGACGAAGAAGTGTTGGCCCGCTATTTTGACGGCAAGCAGCCCACCGACGAGGAAACCTCGCGCCTTCTGGTGCAAGCCGTCGCACAAGGCGGCCTGATTCCCATTGTCTGCCTGTCGTCCAAAACCGGCGGCGGCGTGAAAGAGTTCCTCGACGTGCTCGCGATGTGCGCGCTATCCCCCGATAAAATCAAGCGCAAAGCCGCCGATGAAACCGGCAAGGAAGTCGAAATCAAACCCGACCCCGCCGGCCAACTGGTCGCACAAATTTGGCGCACGCGCATCGATCCCTTCGTCCAAAAGCTCAGCTTCCTCCGCCTCTATAGCGGTTCGCTGAAGAAAGACCAAAGCGTCCACGTCTCCGGCGTCAAGAAAGACATCAAAATCGGCCCGCTCCTGGATGTCCAGGGGAGCGAAACCAAAGCCATCGAGTCCGCTTCCGCCGGCGAAATCGTCGCCATCTCGAAAACGGAAGACCTGCACACCGGCAGCACGCTGGGCAAGTTCACCATGCCCGGCCTTAAATTCCCCACGCCGATGGTCGGCCTGGCCGCCGTCCCCAAAGCCCGCGGCGACGAAGCCAAACTCTCCGGCGCCCTGCACAAAATCGTCGAGGAAGATTCCACCTTCCGCATCGACCGCGATCCGCAAACGAAAGAGATGGTCATGACCGGCATGAGCGAACTGCACCTCATGATCCTCCGCGAACGCCTCAAGCGCCGCGACAAGGTCGAAGTGGAAACCAAGGAGCCCAAAATTCCCTATCGCGAAACCGTGCAAAATAAAGCCGAGGGCAGCTACCGCCACAAAAAGCAATCCGGCGGCCGCGGCCAATTTGGCGAAGTGCACATCCGCATGTTTCCCTTTCCTAAAGACACCAAGCCGGATGAGTTTTGCACCAAGGCCCACTTCCCCCATATGCGCGAATTCCACTACGACGAAAAGCACAACTTCGTCTGGGTCGATTCCATCGTCGGCGGCACTATCCCCAACAACTTCCTGCCCGCCATCGAAAAGGGATTCAAAGAACGCTTGGATCGCGGCGTCATCGCCGGCTACCAGGTGCAAAACGTCGGCGTCGAAGTCCACTTCGGCAAGTATCACGACGTCGATAGCTCGGAAGCCGCCTTCAAAACCGCCGGCTCGATGGCCTTCCGCAACGTGTTCCAGGAAGCCCGCCCCGCGCTACTAGAACCGATCGTCACGCTGCACATCACGGTGCCCAATAACAAAGTGGGCGACATCAACAGCGACATGTCCGGCCGTCGCGGCCGTCCGCTGGGTATGGAATCCGCCGGCGCCGATCTGCAAACCATCTCTGTCTCCGTCCCGCTGGCCGAAGTCACCACCTATGCCCGCACCTTATCGAGCATCACCGGAGGGCAGGGGAGCTACACGATGGATTTCAGCCACTACGACGTGGTGCCCGGCAACGTCCAAAAATCCATCATCGAAAAAGCCGCCCTGGCCAAAGAAGAAGAGGAAGAATAACCGGTGGCATCCCGGCGCGCCGGGAAGTCCCCGAAGGGCGTTGGTGCAAAAATACCCTAAACCGCATGTCATCCGACAACCGACAACACTCAGAGGACGGTTGATTTTGCCCTATTTGACGCCTACGATAACCGCAGGAAAGCCCCAGCGGCCACGTTAAGGTTTGCCCTGTTTTTCCTGCTTCGCTGCGGCCGTCCCCTGCATCCTATCATTCCTATGGACAATCTCACCCGCAACCTGTGTGTCTGCGTGTGTTGTTGCCCGGTCTAGTTCCGGACGCTGCTGGTGCGTCTGCGTCCGGTCCCCCCCGCCTCCAAAGCGGCCAATTCCTTGTAACATCGCGCCCCTAGCTACCGCTTAACAAGTTGGATAACTTTCCCGCGAACCCATAACTCATAGTCTCATGTCTCAAGCCTCCTAGTCTGTTTCCCCCATGGCCACCGATATCCGTCTCCGCGAACAGTTGCCCGAACTCACCAAGAAGATCGTCCAGACCTACAGCGAGGTCGGCTCGATCAATCACTTGGGCCACTGCCCGCTACCAAATTACGACGTCATCATCGCCTGCTGCGAAGATCTCAAGGAAATCCTCTTTCCCGGATACCGCCGCCGCGAAGGCCTGCACATGGGCAACGTGCTCTACCACGTCGGCGACTTGATCGATTCGCTCCACGATAAACTCACCGTCCAAATCGGCCGCGCCCTGCGTCACGACGCCGGCGCCAGCGAAATGTGCACCGAAGACGCCGACTACGAGGCGCTGGGCCAGGTGAAAACCGTCCAGTTTCTGGAGCAACTGCCCGATGTCCGCAAGGCGCTCGCGCTCGACGTGCAGGCCGCCTACGAAGGCGACCCGGCCGTCCGCACCACCGACGAAATCATTTTCTGCTATCCCGGCCTGGAGGCCATCACCATCTACCGTCTGGCTCATGCGATGCACGGCCTGGGCGTGCCCTATATTCCGCGCATGATGACGGAATGGGCCCACTCGCGTACCGGCATCGATATTCACCCGGGTGCGACCATCGGCAAGTACTTCTTCATCGACCACGGCACCGGCGTGGTGATCGGCGAGACAACAGAGATCGGCGACCACGTCAAGCTTTACCAAGGCGTTACGCTCGGTGCTTTAAGCTTCCCCACCGACGGCGAGGGAAATCTTCAGCGCGGCCACAAGCGCCATCCCACGCTGGAAGATTATGTGATCGTCTACGCCAGTGCCACGATCTTAGGCGGCCGCACAAGAATCGGGCATCACTCGGTGGTTGGCTCCAGCGTATGGCTCACGCGCAGCGTCGACCCCAACACCACTGTCGTGCTGGAAGCCCCGCGCCTGAAAATGAAGAACGAGGCCGAAGAACTGGCCCCGGAACTCAATTACGTCATCTAAAGTACGTAATCTAAGCGGCCCGAACCCGCACCGTTTCAAAATAAAGAAGCCCAGGGGTTGCAACCCCTGGGCTTTTTGTTTGCTTTCAACCAACTAAACGCGCCGCGACGTCTCTCTAGGCCGCAACCTTTAACAACTGCTCAAACTCTGCCTCCAGGTCAGCCCATAGCTGATCCACGTCGGCCTCCAGCACTTCCGTCGCGCAAACGTCGGAAAGCTCGTTCAATCTTGCCGACAAACAGGCCAGCCGATGCCGCCGCAAAGAATTCAACACCGGATGCCGGTTCCAATCGATCGGCTCCCCTTCCTTGCCATCCACCTCGATCCATCCCACCATTTCGCTGATCAACGCTGGCCCCCTTGGAAGATCCATTTGATTTGGCCGGTTGTATGGCCTGTTCGGGTGCGGTCCGGCTCAAGAGTTTGCCAGGCCGCGTAAGAATGCCGCACTGATGCCACCAACATTCGTATTCGGCGGCATTTATCCGGCGGCGTAAGCCCGACCGCAAAATCTTCCCCGATTTTTCCCGCGCACAAAGTCCGCGCGGCCCGTTTATGATAACTATTCGCGGAAAACTGCGGGGCGCGAAAACGCGCCCGGCGTAATGCACGCAAAACTACGAAGCCGTGTGGTGCTCAACCATCCGCAACTGCGCCCGCGCTTGCATCTGGGCCCGGTCGCGAATCGCCATCAGCTCCGGCGAGTTCGCCTTCTTTGCTCGCGCGGCGGCCAGGTGCTCCCGCGCCACCCCCGCATCCAATTGCTCCGCCGGAATGGCCTGCTGCGTCAGAATCGACACCATGTTGTTGGCCACCTGCACGAACCCCCCGTCGATATACAGCCGCACGGTCTTGCCGTTCTCTCGCACCCGCAGCTCCCCATAGCCAAGCCGCCCAATGAACGGGCTGTGCCCCGGCGCCACCCCCATCTCCCCGTCGTACAAGGACAGGGCGATAAACTCCGCCGGCATCTGCAGGGCCGTCGCTTCCGGCGTGACCACAATGCATTCCAGGATCGATATCGGACTGGTCACATCGACGCCTTTTTCGTAGTGCTCAACCATTTACAGCAGTCTGTTGGATATTGCGGATGAATGATGCAGCACGAATGGCGGCCGAGAGCCTTGCCCCCTGAGTGGCATCACCCTCATGCACGCCATTCGTGGTTGATTCCTACTTCTTGGCCAACTTCTTGGCCTGTTCTTCTGCCTGCTCAACCGCCCCCACGTACATAAACGCCGACTCCGGCAGGTGGTCCCACTTGCCGTCGCAAATTTCTTCGAAGCTGCGAATCGTCTCGCGCAGCGGCGTAATTTCGCCCGGCTTGCCGGTGAACACTTCCGCCACCAAGAACGGCTGCGAAAGGAACCGTTCGATGCGGCGGGCCCGATTCACCACCTGCTTGTCGTCTTCGCTCAATTCTTCCACGCCCAAAATGGCGATAATGTCTTGCAGTTCGCGATACCGCTGCAAAATACCCTGCACGCGGCGGGCAATGGCGTAATGCCGCTCCCCCACGTACTGAGGATCCAAAATCCGGCTCGACGAAGCCAACGGATCCACCGCGGGATAAATACCTTTTTCCGAAATCGCTCGTTCCAAATACAAGAACGCGTCCAACTGGCCGAACGCCGTGGCCGGGGCCGGATCGGTCGGATCGTCAGCCGGCACGTAGACCGCTTGCACGCTCGTGATGGCCCCGCGCGACGTCGATGCAATTCGTTCCTGCAGGGCGCCCATCTCGGTGCCCAACGTCGGCTGATAACCCACCGCGCTCGGCATGCGGCCCAGCAATGCCGACACTTCGCTGCCGGCTTGCGAGAAACGGAAAATGTTGTCGATGAACAGCAGCGTGTCGGCACCCGTCTTATCGCGGAAGTATTCCGCCATCGTCAGCGCCGAAAGTGCCACGCGCAAGCGTGCTCCAGGCGGCTCGTTCATCTGGCCGAACACCATGCATGTCTGCTCGATCACGTGCCGCCCCGTGTTGCCGATTTTCGCTTCCTGCATTTCCAGCCACAGGTCGGTTCCTTCACGCGTCCGCTCGCCGACCCCCGCAAACACCGAGTAACCGCCGTGCGCACTGGCGATACGAGCAATCAGCTCGGTCAGAATCACCGTTTTGCCCAAGCCTGCACCGCCGAACAACCCCGCCTTGCCGCCGCGCACGAACGGCGTCAGCAAATCGATCACTTTGATGCCCGTTTCGAACACCTCGGTCTTGGTCGACAAATCGGTCACGCTCGGCGCGTCGCGATGAATCGGCCAGAACTCCGTGGCCTTCACCGGCCCGCGATTATCGATCGGGTCTCCCAACAAATTGAACACACGGCCCAAAGTGGCCTCGCCGACGGGCACTTTCACCGGGCCGCCGGTATCGATGGCTTCCATCCCGCGCACCATGCCGTCGGTGCTGGCCAAGGCCACGCAGCGCACGCGCCCGCCGCCTAAGTGCTGTTGCACTTCGCCGACGAGATGAATCTTCGTCCCCTTCACGTCGGCGTCGATCGTGATGGCGTTGTAAATCGCCGGCAGATGTTCCTCAGGAAACTCGACGTCGAACGTCGAACCAATCACTTGCGTTACGCGGCCAGTGCTCTTTGCCGTGCCGCCGCCAGTCGCAGCTTGTTTCTTTGCAGCAGGTGCAGTTGCCATTTCAATTATCCATTAACCGTGATGAGTGATTTGCATTGCTTGTTTAATACCGGCCACAAATCGGCCGTTAATCGTCATTTCTACTTCCTAATTCCTACTTCCTACCTCTTACTTTAACGCCTCCACGCCTCCCAACACTTCCATAATCTCGCCCGTAATCTGGCTTTGCCGCGCCCGGTTGTAATGCATCGAAAGCGACTTAATCAGCTTATCTGCATTGTCGGTCGCCGATTTCATCGCCACCTTGCGGGCAATCTGTTCGCTCACCGCAGAATCCAAAAAGCATTTGAACAACTTTACTTTGAAGCTGGTGGGCACCACTTCTTCCAGAATGCTCTCGGCCGACGGCAAAAATTCGTACATCGACTCGCCGGCCTTTTCGGTCTTTTCCCTCACCTCAGGACCGCCCAACGACGCCAGCGGCAATAGCGTCTCCACTGTCGCAATTTGCTTGCTCAAACTGTCGAATCGCGTGTACGCCACGTCGAGCCGATCCAGCTTGCCCAGCGAGTATTCTTCCAAATACCGGTGCGCCAATACATCCACTTCCCCAAATGACGGTTTGTCTTCGAAGTGCGTATAGTCGTGGTGTCCTTTGATGCCGCGATACTTGAATGCCGTGATCCCGCGCTTGCCGGAAATTTCCAACTGCACTTCCGGCACTGTTTGCTTCAATTCGTTGTATCGGGCCAATGCCTGTCGAAACACGTTCGAGTTGTACCCGCCGCACAACCCGCGATTGCCGGTGATCACCAGCAGGATGGCCCGATTTGTCTTTTCTCGCGGCTCCAACAACGGGTGGCTCACTTCCAACCCGCTCTGTGCCAAATCCGAAACCAACTTAGTAATTCGCTTCGTGTAGGCCGTGGCCGCATGCGCGCGATCCATCGCCTTCTTGAATCGCGCCGTGGCGATCAATTCCATCGTGCGCGTAATCTTCCGAATATTACGCACACTCCGGCGACGTCGATCTAAAGCTCGCGCTTTGGCCATAACCTAAATCCGTCTCCCTGTCTCCAGTCTCATGTCTCCAAGTCTGTTCTTACGCTCTCGCCAACTCTTTCTTCTTCGCAGCCCCGCTACCCCACTGCGCCTTGAACGCCTGAATCGCCGCCGCCAGCGCCGTCTCCGTGTCGGCGTCCAAGTCTTTCGTCTCGGCAATCTTCTTACGAATTTCCGGCTTCTGATCGTTCATGAATGTGATGAACGCCTTCTCCCACGCCTGCACTTGGGCGCGCGGCACTTCGTCCAAATACCCGCGAGTACCGGCATAAATGCTCATCACCTGGTCGGTCACGTCCATTGGCACGTACTGACCCTGCTTCAACAGTTCGACCATCCGATAACCGCGATCCAACCGCGACTGCGTGGCCGCGTCCAAGTCGGTGCCCAACTGTGCGAAAGCTTCCAACTCGCGGAACGCCGCCAGGTCCAATCGCAAACCTCCGGCCACTTTCTTCATGGCCTTGATCTGGGCGTTGCCACCCACGCGGCTCACCGAAATACCCACGTTCATGGCGGGCCGAATTCCCGCGAAGAACAAGTTCGGCTGCAAATAAATTTGCCCGTCCGTAATCGAAATCACGTTCGTCGGAATGTAGGCCGACACTTCGCCTTCCAGCGTTTCGATAATCGGCAGCGACGTCAGCGACCCGCCACCTTTCTCGTCGCTCAGCTTGGCCGAACGCTCCAGCAACCGGCTGTGAGCGTAAAAAATATCGCCTGGATAAGCCTCACGTCCCGGCGGCCGCCGCAGCAATAGCGACAATTGCCGATACGCTTGAGCTTGCTTCGACAAATCGTCGTACACAATCAACGCATGCTGCTTGTTGTACATAAAGTACTCGGCCATCGCCGTGCCGGCATACGGGGCCACGTATTGCAACGGGGCAGGGGAGCTCGCCCCCGACAAAATTACCGTCGTGTAATCCATCGCGCCTTCTTTGCGCAAAGCCTCGATGGTGTTGGCCACCGACGAATCCTTTTGCCCCACCGCCACATAGAAGCACTTCACGCCGCTATTGCGTTGATTGATGATCGCGTCGATTCCCACCGCGGTCTTGCCCGTCTTCCGGTCGCCGATGATCAATTCGCGTTGCCCGCGCCCAATCGGCGTCATCGCGTCGATCGCCTTGATGCCAGTTTGCAGCGGCTCGCGCACCGGCTGGCGTTCGGCCACGCCCGGCGCCAAAAACTCCACCGGCCGCCGCTCGGTAGTCACCACCGGGCCTTTGCCGTCCAGCGGGTTGCCCAGCGGATCCAGCACGCGGCCAACTACCGCGTCCCCCACCGGCACGCTCAGCAAGCGCCCGGTGCTTTTGACTTCGTGCCCTTCTTCAATCTGCAGATAGTCACCCAGAATGATCACGCCGACCGAGTTTTCTTCCAAATTGAACGCCAACCCGTTGGTGCCGTTGGGAAACTCCACCATTTCGCCGGCCATCACGCCCGACAGGCCGTATACGCGCGCAATGCCGTCCCCCACCTCAAGCACCCGACCGACTTCCCGCACGTCGATCTTCGTCTGGTACTGTTGGATTTCACTCTGCAGAACTGAAGCGATCTCGTCGGCTTTGAATTTCATGCACGCTCCTCTCGAGCATCTGTTCACGCAACCCCTTGAGCTGCGTGGCTATGGATCCATCGAACACCCGATCGCCCACCCGCAGCACGATGCCGCCGATCAGCTCGGGATGAACATGTTTGTCTAACACCGGTTGCAACTGCAGCCGGTTCTGTAATTCCTCGATAATTCGTTTCTCCGCCGCGGCGTCCAGCGGTTCCGCGGTGCTTACCATCACCGTCACCCGCTTCCGCGCTTTGTTGTATTCCTCATGCAGCGCCAGGTGAATCAGCCGCAGCATGTTCAATCGCCCGTGCCGCGATACGACCTTCAAAAAACTCAAAAACACCGGCGATGCTTTGCCCGCCAGCGCCTTTTCGATCATCGCCTCCTTGGCATCTTCCTCCACGAAGGCCGATTCCCACACCGCCTCCAGCTTCGGTAACTTCTCCAGCACGTCGGCCACCAGCGAATCGAACTCCTCCATCATGCCTTCCGTCACCTGGGCCTGCTCCGAGGCCGCCAACAACGCCTGCGCATAAACCTGCGCCGCACGCCACTCGACGGTGTCGTACGTCGGCAACCTCGAAAACTTCCGCGGTGTGGTCAGCTCTTCTTCCATACTCTCAAAACCTGCCCGTCTCCTTCTCCTGTCTCATGTCTCCGTGTCTAATTCTTACTCGTCGCACTCGCCGCAAACCGGCTCAGCGAATCCTGCACCAACTTCTGCCGCTCGTCTGGAGTCAGCTTCGAGCTGATCACTTTGCCGGCCAACTGAATCGCCAGATCCGCACTGCGTTGCGAAAGCTCTTCTACTGCCGCATCCGCAGCCGTGCGAATGTCGCGCATCGCCCGCTGGTGTTCCTGCTGCGCCGCGCCTTTAGCTTCCGCCACAATCTGCTGCTTCACCCCTTCAGCATCCTTGCGGGCTTCTTCCAGCATCGTCCGCACCTGGTCGGCCGCCCCGGCCAGCTTGCGTTCATACTCCGCCAGCATGTTCTTGGCGTCGTCTTGAGCCCGTTGCGAAGCCGCGATGTTCTCCGCGATATGGTGTTCGCGCCGATCCAGTGCCGCCGCAATCGGCTTCCAAGCGAACGTCCACAACACGCCGAACAACACCAGAAACACCACAAACGTCCACACCGCCAAATCGGCATCCACCGCCAGCGGATTCGGCTCCTCGCTCAGCGCCTCTTCCGCTTTCACTTCCGCGGTGCTGATCGATTCCTTGACCTCGGTCGCGGGCGATTCTCCAGGTTGCGCAACCGCTGCCCGCTGCCAACCAAGTGCAGCCGCACCAACCAGCACCAGCGCGATCACAACCTTTCGCAGTGATGTCACCATCGCAAACTCCCAATTAAGGCCACCGATCACTCCCCCGTCTCTCGCCTCGTCCCTTACTTGTTGAACAACATGCACACGATCAGCGCGAAGAACGTGGCACCTTCAATCAGCGCCGCCGCGATGATCATCGCCGTTTGCACGCTGCCGGCCACTTCCGGCTGCCGAGCCATGCTCTCCACGGCCGCCGAGCCAATTTTCCCAATGCCCAAACCCGCGCCCAACAGCACGATGCCAGCGCCAAACGCGCTGCCAAAGTTCATGCTAAATCCGCTTGAGGCCGGCGCGGTCGCACCCGGCGCCTGGGCGAACGCCGGCGAAGTCGCCAGCAGCACAATCCCGCACACCACCAAAATTCGCATCAACTTATTCACTCTCGGTCTCCTTAAATGTTGGACTTGCTCAACCGCACGCGGCGACTGCGTATCAATGCGGATGCACCGCCATGCCAATGAACAAGGCCGATAAAAAGGTGAAGATGTAAGCTTGTAACACTCCCACGAATAACTCCAGCAAACTCAAACACGTGGCGCCCAGCACGCTGGCGGGCATTACGCCCCAAAATACCACCTGCCCGGCCGTCGCCACGATAAAACTCAGTATCACCGCCAGCACCATGTGGCCCCCCATCATGTTGGCCAAAAGACGAATCGCCAACACGAAGTGCTTGATCAAAATCCCCATGATCTCGATGGGAAAAATCAATAGCACCATCGGAATCCACAAATGCCACGGCAAGTCGAGATGCGGCACCTGCGCCGCCCAAAATTTCACCGGCCCCAGTTTGATCATTCCGGCGCAGATGACCGTCACGAAAGTCACAATCGCCAGCGCCCCCGTGGTTGCCAGCGCTCCCGTTGGCGATCCCAGCCACGGCAGCAATCCAAACAGGTTGCAAAACAGCACGAAGAAAAATAGCGTCCAAATGAACGGCAGAAAGCGGTCGGCGTCGTGATGCCCAATCGCCGGCCGCGCCACTTCATCGCGCAAATACACCAGCAGCGATTCCAGCAAGTTCCAGCCGCGCCCTTTGGGCACGTCGCTCTTGCGCATCTTTTGCGCCAGCCGAATGAAAATCGCCGCAATCAAAATCGCCGCCGCTACCTCGATCAGCATGAACTTCGTGATCTTGAAACCGCGAATCTGCCCTTCCACCGTGTCGCCCAAAAACGGCTGTGGAATTTTCACCACCCCATCCGGCGGCACCAAAAACTTCGGCACCTCGAAGTGGTCCGCATCCTGCACGTGCCCGAACAAATGACCCGGATCGAACGGGTTGTGGGCGGCGGCAGAATGAGCGGCATGCGTCGGCATCTTAGGTAGCCTTCGTCGGTTGTTCGTGAACCACTGCCAGCAGCGTGTCCAGCGGCAAAGCGATCAGATAAAACGCCAACACGAAATACACAAATCCGGCGTCTGACAGCAGGCCGGCATTCAGTTGCACTAATACGCATGCGCCCAGCGGCAACAGCATTCGCAGCGCCATGCTCACCAGCAAACTCGCCATCGGTTGCCCGCCATGCCGCAACCAATCTCCGATTAACAGTCCAATCAGCGATGAAAACAGCACGACTACCGCTGCGACAATCGCCGCGATGCATCCGCCCGCGCCCTGCAAAGAGAAGCCGATCGGCAGCGCTACCGCCAAACTGCCGATCAACGCGACGGTCAGTACACAGCACCGCCCTAAGGGTCCCAACCGGCGAAACCAATCTGTGGCGGCGGGCGTCACGATTGCGGGTAATTCTTATCCGAAGGATGTTTGGGCCCGGCATTCGTCCCAGTCATGCGTACCAACTGCATGATCGCCGACGTGATGCCGATCGCAAAACCAACCAGCATGAACACAATCCGCGTCCCCAGCTTCTCATCGATCCAATAACCAATTAAGCCGGGCACGACCATCTGGGCCGCGATGACAGTGACCCGCGTACCCCACGCCCAGGCTAGGGAAAGTGCCGAGCGATCGTCCGCGGGAGGGCGGTCCATGAAGGGCGATCTCTGAGCCACCATTTCCCTGTGTCAGAAATCGTTGACGCCGGTTTTCTTCACGCCGAAAAACCGACTCCAACACCGCACTAACGAGAGGCTTAACACCAACCGTTTTCAACACATCGGGCCGAATTGGTGGTCAATCTAATTCAGCATTTCAGCAAGGTCAACGATCGTTTGCCGTAATTCGTGATTTTTTTCACAAATTCTCGCGTCCCGCCGTATCCCCTTGCAAAATCGAAGTTTGTAGCCGAAACCGTCAACGGCCGATCACCTCGTTCCGGCGCGCGCTTTCGTGTTGCGACTAGCCTTATCATTTCGAGACGCCTCGCGCGCTCGCCGCAAGTATTTTCACCTCTAGGATTTAGCGCGACGATTACTGCGCCGCGCCGCCTCGTTTGGCCCCGCAAATCATTGTGTAAATACACACCTTCGATTACACTCCACTGGTGGGATTCCTCGAGCGGCATTCCTGCCGCCTTCTTGCGAAAACCACGGAAACACTCTAATCCCAAAACGCCAAGAACGGCCTTGGTTTAGGGTTCGCGCCCGACCGAAACACCGTAACGTGTTTGCCTGGTTCAGGTCATGGACGATTCGCTGAATCAATCAACCCGCCGGTAACCGCAAATTTTTGCGCTGGGATCCGCGGAGTCGTCCAATCCAATGACCGCCCGTTCGCTACGCACCCACAGCCTGAAAAACCTTGGCGAAATGGCCCGCAAACGCGGCGTCCGCGGCTGGCAGTCGATGCGAAAAGACCAACTCGTCCGGGCACTTCTGAAAAACGCCGTTGCACGTTCCTCCGCCTCCAAGCCCACCGCCAAAAAGCCTCCGACCATCGGCCGTGTTTCCAAGCGTGCCACCCGCTCCAGTTCCACTGCGCACGCCGCACCGCGCATGGCCAAGCGGCTGGAACAAGCCAAAATCCGCCTGCTGCGCGCAAAAATCCTCGCCACTTCCAGCGACTCCCGCCCCAGCCGCGCCAAAGATCGCCTCGTCGTCATGGTGCGCGGCCCGTACTGGCTCCACGTCTATTGGGAACTCACGCCCACCGGCATCATCCGTGCTCAAGCCGCGCTGGGCGAAATGTGGCACACCGCCAAACCCATCTTGCGCCTGCTCACCGTTTCCTCGCCGGGCGCTTCCACCGCATCAGAACGAGTGGCCCGCGATATCACCATCCACGGGGGCGTGAAGAACTGGTACGTCGACGTCAACGATCCGCCGCAAACCTATCGCATGGAAATCGGCTACCTTGCCTCCAACGGCAAGTTCTTCTCGCTGGCCCGCTCGAACACCGTGGTAACCCCCGCCACTACCAGCGATGAAAAGCTCGACACCCACTGGTCCGAAGTCGTCGAAGATTGCGACAAAATCTACGCCATGAGCGGCGGCTACTCTCCCGAGGTCAATTCCGCCGAACTGCAGGAAGTGCTCGAAGAGCGCCTGCGTCGCCCCGTCGGTTCGTCCGTCGGCGATCGCTACGGCACCGGCGAACATTTGGTGATGCGCGATCGTGCCGTGCACTTCAAAGTAGACGCCGAAATGGTGCTCCACGGCGCCACGCACCCCGAAGCACAAGTCACGCTGCAAGGCGCGCCTTTGAAACTGCGTCCCGACGGCACCTTCAGCGTGCGGCTGGAGCTGCCCAATCGCCGCCAAGTCATCCCTTTGGTCGCCAGCACCAAAGACGGCTCCTCCCAGCGCACCATCGTCGTCGCTGTCGAGCGCAACACCAAGGTCATGGAACCGATCCAGCGCGAACCCAGCGAATAACGCTGTCCGCCTCCTCGATCCCTTCCGCCTGCTGCCCGCTTTTCTCCCCTTGCCGCATCTATCATCCCAACGCATGATGGAGCCGGCTCGCACGCAAACTCATGGATGCTCACGTGTCGAAAGATCTCACTTCCATCCTCGACGGCTGGCAGCACGATCCCGACCGTTTCTCCGTGCGCATCGTCCCCGGCGACGACGGTCGCGATAAAATCCAAGTCCGCCTCGATCTGGGCATCCTGCAGATGGAAATCGACGGCCGCCCCGATGGCCAACGTCCCGAAGACATGGAATCGTGGTTCGAGGTCTTCCGCGATCGACAGCAAAAGCACGATACCGCCAACCCCGACGGCGCCTCGTTCCAGCTTTCCCCGCAAGATTGCCAACACCTGCTGCGCGAAGGCGTGCAGTATTACCACCGCTACCTCAGCTTCTGGCATCTGGAACGATACGAACTCTGCGCCCGCGACACCGCCCGCAACCTGCGCCTGTTCGCCTTCGTCAAAGAATTCGCCAGCAAAGATCAAGACCGCCTGCTGTTCGATCAGTACCGTCCCTATGTCACCATGATGCACGCCAAAGCCGTCGCCACGCCCCTCATCGAACTGCAAGAACTCGAAGCCGCCGTTAGAGTGATCGACGCCGGCATCGCGGCCATCGAAAAATTTCTGACCGAATACGGCCAGAACGAACGTCCCGAACGCTGCGGCGAACTCACGCACCTGCAACGCTGGCGCGAACAAATTCTCGCCCGCAAGCCCGCGCTCCCCGCGCCGCCCCCCGACCCGGTCGATCAGATCCGTTCCGATCTCCAGCAGGCTATCGCCGAAGAAAACTTCGAAGAAGCCGCCCGGCTGCGCGACGAACTCCGCCGCCGCACACAGATGGGCTAACAGTCCCTCGTCGTTTTCTGCCCCGTTTAGCGTCGGCCCCTAGGCCGACCGCCTCTTTTTGCGGTTTCCAGCCGTTGCTCGACCGCGAATAATTGAATTAAGGAGGTGCCCTATGATTTCTCACACTTTGCTTCGCGACGACGGCGTGCTGCTTTTGCATCCGCAGGCTCCGCTCGAGGCTCAGGATTTCCAAGAAATTGCCGCCGAGGTCGATCCCTACATCGCCGAGCACGGCAACTTGCCCGGTCTGATGGTCATGGCCGAACGTTTCCCCGGCTGGCGAAATTTTGCCGGCTTCCGTTCGCAGGTCCGTTTCGTCCGCAATCACTTCGCCAAAATTAAGAAAATTGCGGCCGTTACCGACAACAAGCTGCTCACCACCTTCCCGCGCATCATGGCGTTCGTGCTCGGGCGCAAATTCCGTCGCTTTCCCTACGCCGAGCGCGAAACCGCCTTGGCATGGTTAAGAACGCGCTAGTCACATATTTAAGCCGCGTGAATCAACCTGGCGGTAAGATTCTCGCCGTCCAGCGTTGCAAAATATGCATCGGTTGCCGCCTGTGCTGCATTGTCGCCAGCCGCATGATGCCGACGTCCAAACACACCGCTCTCTAGCGCCGAATTCTGCGAATCTTCCGCTATAATCTGTACCCCCGCATCGCCGTTCGCGCTACCAATCGCCGCGTCTGCGCTAGCAACGCCTTGCAATTGGCCCGCCGCTGGCAATTCAGCCGCCACCGCGGCACCCATCCCGCCGCTTCCGCCTTCGTCGCCACCGGCGGCCTCGCCGAAAAAGCTGCTCCACCGCCACGAGCTTCGGGTACGAGGTTGAGAAACCGCCGCAGCCACGCTGAACGAAGTCGATCCCGTAAATGCCACCAAATCGCGCACCACCAAGTTTGCAATCGGCGAACCCAGTCCCGACGCCAAATCGTAACCGCTCGTGGCCGAATAGCCGTTGCTGCCCGAAGTAATGTCGTGAAAATCCGACCGCGGCAATTGATACATCGCCGCCTGCGCGTTGGAAAGCGATCCTTTCCCTGCCAGCGCCCGTCCCTGATCGGCAATGGCAACTAGCGCCGCCCATTGCGGCGCGCCGACGCTCGTGCCGCCATATACCGCCCAGCCGCGGCTCCCATAACTGTCGTAAACCGAAAAGCCCGTGTTCGGATCGGCGTCATATGCCACGTCCGGCGTGCCGCGGTTGGTAATTGCCAATCCGTTTTGGTAACTCGGCAGCCCTTCGTAACGGCTCGTGCCGCCGCCTCCCCCCGACCAAACGCTTTCGCTCGACCACGTGCCCGACGACGTTAGCCGCAGCGTCGTCCCGCCCACGCTCAGCACGTCGGGCGATGACGACGGATACTCCGCCGGCGCTCCGCTATCTCCCGCGGCCACGGTGAAAGTCACTCCCGCGTGTCCGCTCGGCGTCGTGAAATGCACGTCGTTCGACGCTTCCGTGCTGTACTCGTTGCCACCCCAACTATTCGACACCACCACTACGCCCGTGGCGTTGCGTGCGTAGTCTAGCGCCCGGTTCAAATCGGCAAAGCTCGCCGACGCCGCTTCCACCAACAAAATATCCGCGCCCGGCGCAATCGCATGAGCCCATTCCACATCCAGCGCAATCTCTGCCGCCCAACCTCGATCGTTTCTGGGCAAGCTCGTGCCGCCGGTCTGATTCACCACTCTGATGCTCGGCGGCGCTGCTAGCCTAAACTGCGCATCGAACGTCGCCAGGTCGGCCAAAATGTTCGGATCGTTGTAGGCATCGACAATCGCAATCGTCTGATTGGCCCCATCCCCGGCCGCGCCGCCAAATGTAATGTTGTTGAAGCCGTATGCGGTTTTGATCTGCTCCGGCGTAATGCCCGAGGGCGTGCCCGAACTCGCACTGGGCAACACGTACAATAATGGATTGACATCGGCGCCCAGATTGGCACTCAGAACTTGCCGTGCCTCGAGCGATTCAAAGCTGCGCATGCGTTGGGGGCGGGATTGGGGCCGCATGTCTAGGTCCTTTTTCGGTGGGAGCGCGCGGGGTTCAAGGCGGCTGTGGCCGCGGATGACGCAGTTTTTTCTACGAACTTCCACGCCACCCGTCAACGAGTTCGCCTCCAAACCACATCGTCGCCCAGCGCCAATCACCCGTCAATTCGAATTCCATCGGAAATGACATCTCAAATTCCGCGACCGAAAGTCAATCCGTATAATGACAAGCGACTAGATTAGGATCCGATGCCCCCACCGCACATGCCCTCCGCCATCGAACAAAAACGAAATACTCTCCTCGATTTGCTCCGCAGCTACCAAAGCTGCGCGGTCGCATTTTCCGGCGGGGTCGATAGCGCTGTCGTCGCCAAAGCGGCGCACCTTGCGTTGGGCGATCGTGCCGTCGCAGTCACAGGAACCAGCGCCAGCCTCGCTGCGGGTGAGTTGGACGAAGCCCGCGAGCTCGCCCGCGAGATCGGCATCCGCCACGAGATCCTCTCGACCGCCGAATTCGCCGACCCCAACTACACTTCTAATCCCGCCAATCGCTGTTACTTCTGCAAAACCGAGTTGTACGTCCAAATCAAACCGCTGGCCGACGAGTTGCATCTGGCCGTCATCGTCAACGGCGCTAACGCCGACGACGCCGGCGATTGGCGCCCAGGTATGAAAGCCGCCGGCGAATATCACGTGCGCAGCCCACTTTTAGAATGCGGCTTCACCAAAGCCGACGTCCGCGCACTAGCGGCCCAATGGAATCTTTCCGTTGCCGATAAGCCTGCATCACCGTGTCTCTCCAGTCGCGTCGCATACGGCGAAGAAGTTACACCCGAGCGCCTCGAAATGATCGACCGCGCCGAACAATTGCTGCGCTCTCTCGGCTTGCGAACCGTACGTGTGCGTTATCATCAAGGCGATCTGGCGCGCCTCGAAGTCCCCACCGACGCCATCGCGCAACTAGCCGCTCCCGAAACTCGCGCGCGACTCACAGCCGAATTGAGAAACCTCGGCTTCAAATACATCACCCTCGACCTCGAAGGCTTCCGCTCCGGCAGCCACAACGAAGCACTGCCGATCATTCAGCGCGAAATATGATCGCCGCAACTTAGTACCATGTATTGGGTACTCGGTATTTCCCACACCCTAATTCCGTCACAGCGGCCTCACCGAGTGCATCCATGTCTCCACCACCTTCTGCGGCACGCCGTAAACCCGCGTGAACGCCGGTTCAAATTCCTCGCCGCCGCGTAGCGCCACCACCAACGATTCGAATTTGTTGCTGCTGGCCAACAAATCCTTCACAAAACCATAAGCTGCAATCTCACCGTCCTCGGCCGGCAACTTGTGATCCAGGAATCCGGCCATCTTTCCGCCCGCAAATAATTCTTCCAATCGCGTGTTCCAGCGATGCACCCTTGGCGATTTGCCGTCCACGCGCGCCGAAATCGCCCGTCCTAGCCCGCTGGAAAACCACCACGGCACATCCGCCGACAAACTCGCGGCGTATACCGCCGCCACCTGCTGCGCCACAATTCCCGCCATCGAATAATCGCCGCCGCTCTCCGGCGCCACAAACACGCCGTACGCATCGACTACGTCGTACTTCCAATGCCCGCGCCACTCGCTCGGCAAATCGCGCTCCTCCGCCATCCGGCCGAACTCGCTGTACTCGTAGCGCGTGGGAAACAAAAACAGCGTGATCCGACCCTTCACCAAAGGCTGATCGGCCGGCAACCGCAACAATTTCATCAGGGCCGTCGCTTGCGCCTCTGCCGCCTCCGCCGCTTCGTCGATCGTTGCCTGGCTCACATTGCCGATCAGATAAAAATTCTTCGTCTCCGCCGTCACCGCTTTTTCCGTCGGGTCGGCCAATCGGAATTTGCGCTGCGCCTGTTCGCGCCGATCCGCGCTCAAGTCGTCGTGCGATTGCGATTTCGCTCGCGAAGTCGACGCCAGCGTAGCCAACGGCTGGGCCGGATTGGCTCGGTCGAACGTCGCCCCTTCGGCAATCCACGTTTCGAATTTCGCAATCACGTCGTCATCCAGCGCCGGCTTGCGCAGCGGCATCCGCGCTCCCGCTTGCCCCTTCAATTTCTTGATGATCAAGCTGTCCGCCGGATTCCCCGGCTTCCACTCGTTGCCGCTTTGTCCGCCTGCCAGCAAATCGCGGAACGAATCCATCCGCAGTTGTCCGCCGGTCATTTTCCGGGCATGGCACCCCAGGCAATTCGCCACCAGCACCGGCGCAATATCCAAACTAAATCGCACCGTCTCTTTTCCCTTGGGCAAAGTAATCGTCAGCGGCGCCGCGTCGTTCTGTTTCGCCACCACCGCCGGCACCAACTTGTTCAGCGGAACTTTCGCATCCGGCCCGTCGAACTTCGCCCCCGACTTCACCCAATTCGACAACAGCGCAATCTCTTCGTCGCTCAGCTTCGGCCCTCCCTTGGGCATCTTCCCCGATTCCACCGCCGCAACCAGCCGGCTCACCTGCGGATCCCCCGGCACGATAATCGGCCCGCTGGGCAATCCTTTTTTCAGCGCATCGAACGTGTTCATGCTCAGCCGCCCGCGAGCATTCGTCACGTGGCAGCGGCCGCACTTGGCCACCAACAGGGGCGCGATGTCTTTGATGAAACTCGGATTCGCCGGCGCCTTATCCGCCGCGCTCACGCTCGCCGCGGCCGCAAATGCCATCCCCAGGGCCATCAAGATGCATGCGCAGCGGTTTTCATCGGGCGAACATCGCATGCGTTCAATATAAGTGCCCGCCCGCCGCCGCGTCACCTACGCAGCATGACTGCCTAAAAACAGGACTCCGCATATAGCCCTGACTGTCGGGAATCAGAAGAAAGGCGAACATCCGCCGGCGCCCTAACGCGGCTGCCGCGGCCGATCATGTCGTCGCACCACAGGCTGCGGCACCGCAAACTGCCGCCGAGTGGGCTTATACCCATACTGCACGGCAAACCATTCGGCATACCGCTCTCGATCAACCGACGAAGAATTTCGGCTGTCCAGCAGATGTCCCAGCTCGTGAATCAGAATGTTGTTCAGATAGAAATCCTTGATTGCTCGTTCCGTCCAGATGAGCTTCCACGAATTGGTCGTCACCGATTCCCAGCGCGCCCCATACATCTTCGCTTCGATGATCTGGGCCGGCTTCGGCGGAGATTTGTACTGCTCCACCAGCGATTCCTCGACCGGATATAAATAAATCGCCGGCCCCCATTGCATCCCATAGCAGGGGAAGCTCAGCTTTTTGCGCGTCATCCGGCTAAGCTGCACAACTTCCAAAGGCGCCACAAAATGGGCTGGTAACTGCGACAGCCTGTCGCGAATTTCCTGCTCCGTCAGCACATGGCGATATCCCGGCCCCGCCGCCTGTTCAATCACCGCATAACCGCGATGCTTATCTTGCGGTTCGTGCCAATCTTCCGGCGGCACAAAGGGCAGTTGCAGATTGCGTGGCACGCCGCGCGCACGCTTGCTGGATCGCACGCTGTTGCGACCATGCTTCGCTCGAGCCATCGCATTGATGTGCTCAACGCGGTTACGAACTCGGTTTCCAAAGAAGGCTTGAATGCGGCGAGCCATACTTCGTTCCTTGCTCTCGCGACGACAACCCCCGCATCGCAGAAGTTCAAGCTGGCAGGGCTGTCAGTTCGCACTAGCACTTAAGTTGAATCGGTCAGAAAAGGCGTGGCCAATGACCACACTTCCACTGTAAGCGCGTGTCTTCTGAACAAGCAAGTGAACAGCGCAAATTGCTAAGTACCAATGACTTACGAATTCTCCAAAAGAGGGGTAAATGTCCCAAACGGGGGAGAAAGTCCCGCTTCGCCACCGCTCCGAACAGCCCCCTCAAAACGGTCCCCGCAAATACCGCCATCGCGCGCAAAATGAACTGCACTCGCGCCTTTACTCTGCGAAGAATGGAGTGAACGCGGTAGATTGGCGAAAATAAGAAGAGACGCAATAAAAAACTAAAGTTCGTCTCGTGCCAACTAATCAAAGCTTCAGCAAGAAGCCCACGATTACTGCAAACAAGATCATTGCGCCCAGCACTGCCCAAAACCATTTCGGCAGCGCCGGTTGATGCTTGTCGAATCGATGACCGCCCGACGTTTTCGCCCCAGCGCCTTTCGTCTGCCGCGGATGCGATTCAATTTCCTTTAGCGCATCGTCAATCAAATTCGTCAGCGTCTCGTCCTTCTTCGGCGGCGCCGCTTCCAATGGCTTGGCCACGAACAACGGCTTCTTCGAGCCGCCCGCGGAGCTCATGCCCGAACCCTTGCCACTGAGCCCTGGCCCCGACAGCACGTTGCTACGCCCCACAATGCTCGAATCGCTCAGCTTCAAATCGCTGCCGCCTGCCTTCGACGAAGTGCCCCCTCGCGATTTGTCCGAATCCGCCAGCGTCTCCCGATTCACATTCGCCAGCGTATCGTCCGATCCTGGCTTCTCCCCGCGCCGCGGTGGCGCTTTCGGGGCCGGCGCCGATCGCCGCGGCGGACGGCCTGTCGGCCTCACCGCGCCCGGACCGCCATCTCCTTTGCCCCGCATCTCCAACCACCGTGCCAATACCTGCGCCACTTCACCGGCCGTTTGATAGCGCGCTTCCGGCTGTTTGCTCATCATTCGCAGGCACACGTCCACCAAAGGCGGCGGCGCATCGGCCCGCTCTTCATACACGCTCTTGGGCATCTGGTTCTGATGCTTCCAGATTCGCTGCGCCAACGTGCCGTCCGGAAACGGCGGGTGCCCCACCAACAAGAAATACATCGTGCAGCCCAAGCTGTAAATGTCCGCGCGCTTGTCGACTGAGTGGCTGTCCTTCGCTTGTTCCGGCGCCAAATAATCAGCCGTGCCCAGCACATTCTCTTCGTGGGCAATCGTCAGCGATGCCATCTTGTCGTCCTGTTCCCAACGCGCCAGACCCATGTCCAGCACTTTCACGACGCCCTTCTGATCCACCAACAAATTCGCCGGCTTGATGTCGCGATGAATCAGCCCCGCCTGATGCGCGTGCTCCAAACCTTCAGCCGCCTGGCGGATGTATTCGGCAATCGTGTCGAAATCCATCGGCCCGTCGTCGCTCACGATCGTTTGCAGATCGCGCCCTTGCACGTACTCCATCACCAGGTAATGGATGTTGCCTTCGTTGTCGATGTCGTACGCGCGAACGATATTCTTGTGGTCCAGCCTCGCCGCAGCCTGCGCCTCGCGCTGAAACCGCGCCAGGTACGAAGAATCGTTCACGCGGCTTTGCGGCAACACCTTCAGCGCCACGCGATGGTGCATTTTGGTGTGCTCGGCCAAGTACACGCTGCTCATGCCGCCGGCGCCAAGCAAACCCAACAACTTATAACGGCCGAGAAAGAACCCTTTATGCCGGCCTTCCAGCAGCTTTGCGCGCTGCCAGGGTGTAATCAGATTGGCTTCCACCAGCTTGTCGGCCAGTGCCGCGCCGCCGTCGGGTGTTTCCGTCGCCACGGCCGCCGGGCCCATGTCGGCGAGCGTTTTTTCTAGAACATCACTCTCCACCAGACTGCTCTGGCGCAAGAGGTCCAGAAATTTATCGCTGCCGACCATGTAAGGGCCCCGTCCGGCCATCCCACTGGCGCAAACTGTGCGCACCAGCCCTATGAGCGCACAACTACCCAACTTCTTAGAAGGTAACAACAAGTGTCAAAACTTGCTAGCTAATCTTATACTCTGAAATGGTTTTGGGTGTTCCCCGCCCGCGAATTCAAAGGGATTTTCGGCCGCAATTTTTTGCCGGCCACACCCCCCATAAGAGCCCCCACGATTTCGCCGCTTTCCGCTTGGATCGGATCGAGCTATGCCCCCGCACAAAGTGATCCTGTACACCCGCCGCGGCTGCCACCAATGCGACGAAGCCAAATCGCTTCTGCAACGCTACGGACTGGCGGCGCGCGAAGTCGATATCGACACCGACCTGGAACTCCAAAATCGCTACGACCAATTCGTCCCGGTCGTAATCATCGACGGCCAAGAACGCTTCCGCGGCCGCATCAACGAAACGCTGCTCCGCCGCCTGCTGAACTCCCAAGACTAGCGCGCTCTGCCTGCTGCCCGCCGCCTGCTGCCTGCCCTCGTCATTCCCCCTTCTGCCATTTCACATCCGCGACCTTTGCCGCCGCGTTCACCGCGCGCGCCAGCACGAACAGCAAATCGCTCAGTCGATTCAAATACACCAGAATGGTGGGCGAAACTTCCTGATTCGGACACTTCATCAGCGTCACCACGCGGCGTTCCGCCCGCCGGCAAACCGTCCGCGCCAAATGCAGCCACGCCGCTCCAGGCGAACCGCCCGGCAGAATGAACGTTTTCAAAATCGGCAAATTAGCTTCGTATTTGTCGACCGCCTTTTCCAACATCGCCACTTGCGCTTCGGAAATGAGATTCGTGCCGCGCGATTTCGGATCGGGCGTCGCCAATTCCGCCCCAATGTCGAACAGTTCGTTTTGAATAATCGCCAGCAGTGAATCGATATCCTTGGGAAGCGCCTGAGTTCGCGCCAACCCGAGCACCGTATTCAATTCATCGACGGTCCCATAACCCTCAATCCGCGGATCATCTTTCCCGACCCGCGGCCCGGCAAAAAGGCCGGTTTCCCCCGCATCCCCGGTTTTGGTGTAGATCTTCATGTCGATTTGCGAACTCTAACTTTCGACCTCCGCGCCACCTCACTCCACATCCAGTATCTCAATTTTCAACTGCCCAATCACCTGGGCCACGGGCAGAAAACAACTGTAGGCCTGGGCGCCGGCCAGGTTGGAATCGGTCAGCATCAGGTGGGCGGCGCCGATGCCGCCGCGGCCTAGCGTCGCGTCTAGCGGCACCCAGCGGTCGCCGGTCCAGATTTCGTTCCACATGTGGTAAGCGAAGCTTTGCTTGCCGTCCTGGTACACCAGGCCAATTGCCACACGTGCAGCAATGCCGCGCGCCCGAGCCAGCGCCGCCAACAGCACCGAATGCTCGGTGCAATCCCCCTCCGGATTTCGCGCCACTTCCGAGGCGGTAGCAAACGCCTGCGAAAAATCTTTCAGCTTGATCGTGTGCCGCACTAGTTTTTCCAGCTCGATACCCACCTTCAACGGATCGGCTTCGTTCGGCGCGACGGACTTGGCCATCGCCACAATCACCGGGTCGTCGCTTTGCACCAAATTATTCGGTTTGCGATCGTCGTCGCCGGGCAGCCTGCGCGGCGGAGAAGCATCGCCGGCCGCCTTGGGCGCGCCGCTGTCGCGCCGCACCGTAATTTCCGCGGTGTGCGGATCCAGCGATTGCACCTCCTGCAGCCGTCCAGAGAAAAACACCTTGGCCGGATCGTCCGCCTCCAGCCAAACCCGGTAGCGCACTCGCCGCGTATTGTGCGGATCGTCCAGCAATCGCGCCACCGGAATAGTATTGTCGATCACCAGGTCCACGCGCCGCGGGCTCGATTCCGCCAAGGCCACCTCGCGCGTGGTGCGAAACGTTTCCTGGTGCAAGGCCGCGATCGCCGTTTTCAAAATCTGCCCTTCGCGATTCGCCCACAGCACCGATCGAATGACCGGCGGCTTATCGTCGGGCATGTTGATCGGCAGCGTGATGGTGCTTTCGATCCGCAGCAAATCTTCGCTATGGTCCAACAGCGCGGTGCTTTCGAATTTGTCGGCCGCCAATTCGATGGTCACAACTTCATTGGTCGCTGGCATCAGTGCCTTGAGCGTCCTCTTTTGGCCGGCCAGCATCGGCGCCCGAGCCAGCGATTGATCGGTCGAGCTAAATCCCAGGGTGTCGGCGGGGCAGGGGAGTGTGTCGCTGACCGTCTTCCCATGCGTCGAGGTTTCCACCGTCAGCTTGCCGTCGGCCACCTTGCCCGTCATCAACGTGCGGCTGGCGCCGGCCAGCATTTCAGTTTCAAACCGCAGCAGCTTTCCGTCGGACGTTTCGATGCTGCGCGTGGTGATGTCGATCGTGGTGCGCTGCCGATCGCGATCGACCGCCAGATGATTTTGGCTATCGACCTGCTGGAGCTTCTTGCCGTTTTCCTCGATATCCACCAGCGCTGTTTGCCCCCAGCCGATCTTCACGCCACCCGCGTAAACCGCCTCCCACCACTGCTTGGGGTGCCCCTGCGGCGTCGTCGTGGCCGGCGCATCGGTCTTGGGAAACAGCTCTGCCGAGGCCGCACTTGGCGCCGAAGTTTTGCCGGCACTCGTGCCCTGCGGGCTAGCGGCGGCAGTCGCGGTGGTCGCCAAAGTGGGGGTCCGCCGGTCGCTGCAACCGGCCAAAAACAGGCCCGCGCAGGCCAAACCAGCGGTCAACTTGGCGCTATGCCGAATAATGCACATCCATCGCATCGTGGTGTTGTCCAAAGGCAACGTGTTGACTGCAGGCAATAAAATCGCGCGCGGCCATCTCAGCCAGCCCACCCTTACCATAAACGCAACGCGGCTTTGCAAACAACACCGCTTTCGCGCGCAAAACCCAACTCCACTGGCTGCTTAAACTTTCCGCGTTCCGCACAGCTTGCCGCGCAGCCGGCGATTTCGTGGCACCACCGTGACCGCCCGTCGGCCCGCGCCTACGCGCGAGTGGTAAACTTACAACAGTCGCGGCAGTGGCCGATGACGCATTTCCGCGCTTTCCAAGCAACAGGCAGGTTGTTCCGTTCGTGCCGACGCCGCCGCGGTGCATTCGAGCAGAAGAACCCATAGCGGCCAACCGCTGCCAATGGCGTGTCCTAGGGTTTGGTTAGTCAGTCACACTTTGATCGTGCAGGTACGGTTTTTGATTCGCTAATTCGGTGCGACTACCACCAGACCCGTGGGGCAGCACTTAGAAGGATATCGCCGATGGGATTTTTGAAGAGAGTTTTCGGGAACGTGTTCCGCGATCCGGGATCGCCCGGTCCGCACAACGCGTCCAGTAGCTTTGAAAAGCTGACCGACGAGCAACTCGAGGCCCACCTCAAAGTTTGCCGCTACGGCAATTTCGTCCTCACCGAAGCCGTGCGCCCCTCGTTCGATTTGCAGGTGGTTCCCAGCCAGGGCTTCCGCCACGATTGCTTCGTCGATGAAGAAACCAAAGTTCGCGTGCCGGTTTTGATGGCCTCCGCCACCAAGGCTTTCCAGCACAGTGGGATCCGAAGCTTGGAATTCACGTGACTTGAAGTCGCGGC